>ENA-UOOA01002678-UOOA01002678.1-human-gut-metagenome-genome-assembly--contig:-P61old-NODE-2678-length-24371-cov-8.748561_pt1 | contig 24371 bp, 22 predicted proteins | sample MGYA00242467_ERZ724014 | MGnify/ENA metagenome assembly ERZ724014 | reverse complement strand
TATCTGTATCTATATCAGGTTATTTTGGTTTCATAAATAACCTACTGGTTTTTCTAATAACCTTTTGGTTTCACAAACCATGTAGGGGACGGCGCCCACGACGTCCCGCTTATGGGACATCACAGCGTATAAATAATCATACACTCTCTAACACCCCTACAGTGTTTCGGGATAGTTTGTTCCACCGCAAAATCGCTACGCTCGGTGCTGGGTGATTTGCTCGGTATAGCTATGCCAATTCCTCACTCCTCACTCCTCACTTAAACTACGCTACTCGTCCAGCTTCAGCACCGACATAAACGCTTCCTGCGGCACTGACACAGATCCAAGCTGTCTCATTCGCTTCTTTCCCTCTTTTTGCTTCTCCAACAGCTTCTTCTTTCTTGTGATATCTCCGCCATAGCACTTAGCAAGCACGTCTTTTCTCATAGCCTTGATAGTTTCTCTTGCTATTATCTTTCCGCCGATAGCCGCCTGCACAGGTATTTCAAAGAGCTGTCTTGGTATATTCTCTTTAAGCTTCTCCGTCAGTCTTCTGCCCCTTGAATAAGCCTTATCCTCGTGTACGATGAATGAAAGTGCGTCAACCACCTCGCCGTTAAGGAGTATATCAAGCTTCACAAGCTTAGACTTCGCATAGCCCATCATCTCATAGTCAAATGAAGCATAGCCCTTTGTGCGTGATTTCAATGCGTCAAAGAAGTCATAAACTATCTCGTTGAGGGGAAGCTGATAATGCAGGTCAACTCTAGTTTCGTCTATATACTTCATATCCTTGTATACGCCACGTCTGTCCTGACAAAGCTCCATTATATTTCCAACATATTCAGACGGCGTATAAATATGTGCGTTAACTATCGGTTCCTCTGCCGAAGCAATATTTGCCACATCAGGATAATTTGTCGGGTTATCAATGAACACAGTTTCGCCGTTAGTCAGATTTACCTTATAAATAACTGACGGTGCAGTTGTGATAAGGTCGAGATTATATTCTCTCTCCAAACGCTCCTGGATTATCTCCATGTGCAGAAGTCCGAGGAAGCCACATCTGAAACCAAAGCCCAGTGCAATTGAAGTTTCAGGCTCGAAGGACAGTGAAGCGTCATTGAGCATAAGCTTTTCCAAAGCGTCACGAAGGTCAGGATATTTCGCCCCGTCCGCAGGATAGATTCCGCAGTATACCATAGGGTTTACTTTCTTATATCCGGGGAGTGCCTCAGCGCAAGGCTCAGCCGCATTTGTCACAGTATCGCCCACACGAGTGTCGCCGATATCCTTGATAGAAGCAGCGATATATCCTACCTCGCCTGCATGAAGCTCGCCCACAGGCACAAGGTCAGTTGCTCCCATATAGCCTATCTCCACCGTCTGGAATTCAGCTCCCGTAGCCATAAGCCTGATGGTATCTCCAACCTTGATATGTCCCTCTTTCACACGACAGTATATTATAACTCCCTTGTACTGGTCATAATAGCTGTCGAAAATTAGAGCCTTAAGCGGAGCGTTCTCGTCGCCCTTTGGGCATGGTATATCCTTTACAACACGTTCAAGCACTTCCTTGACGTTCGTACCCATTTTAGCTGATATCCTCGGAGCGTCCATAGCAGGAATGCCTATAACGTTCTCTACCTCTGTGCAAGCCCTTTCAGGGTCAGCGGACGGCAGGTCTATCTTGTTTATAACAGGCACTACCTCGAGGTCATGTTCGATAGCAAGATAAGTGTTTGCAAGGGTCTGCGCTTCTATACCCTGGGAAGCGTCAACGATAAGCAATGCACCCTCGCAGGCAGCAAGAGAACGTGACACCTCATAGTTGAAGTCAACGTGACCTGGAGTGTCGATAAGGTTGAAAACATAGTCCTGCCCGTCGTCAGCGTGATAATTAAGGCGCACCGCACGAGCTTTGATAGTGATACCTCTTTCACGCTCGATATCCATATTATCGAGAAGCTGATTTTCCATATCTCTCAGCTTCACAGTATCGGTAAGCTCCAAAATTCTGTCGGCAAGAGTAGATTTGCCGTGGTCTATATGAGCTATAATGCAGAAATTTCGTATATTATTTTCGTTCATTTACTGTTTTTCCTCTCTCAGACAAGTATACTTTTCCATAATACTTTATTATAACACGCTTGCCCCACATTGTCAATTTCTCCGCAAAGAAAAAAGGCAGACACAACGTGCCTGCCCAAAAATCATATGTTATTCTGCGCTGATATATGCCGTTACAGCGTCATCAGAGCTGTCAGAAGTTGTTCCCTCTGGATAAGAGCTGAATGTGAACTTATAATCCTTGTAGCCCTTTACCATAAGGAAAAGGTTTACATACTTGTATGTATTTCCAACAAAATATTCGTTCTTTTTCTGTGTAAGAAGCTCAGTAGTTCCGCCCATGCCGATATAAGTAGAAGCTCCGTCAGCAGAAGGTATTCCTCCGCCGCCCTTGTTAGAAGCAGAATAGTTTACATCAGGAGAGATTATGCCCCAATCATCGCTAGGGAAATCCTCAGGAACATAGACCTCATATTCCATAACGCAAAGCTCACAGTCATCAGGTATTTTCAGCTCGCTCTCGTCTATCTTGGAAAAATCACTGCCAACAGAGTTGTTAAGCTCGATAGCCTTGTTTACATAATCTGCGTCCTCGCTCTTGCTGACTACCTTTGTTATCCTTGTGTAAATAGTGTGGTAGACCTTGTCTGTAGCACAGTATCTGGTAGTCTTTATCCACTGACCGATAGGCGCAAGATTTTCCTCGCTTGTTTCAGAAGGCTCGATAGCACTAGCCGCAATATCGTTGCTGTCAACGCTTGCAGGCTTGTTTTCGTCAGCAGTGCTTGTGTCAGCCACCTCAGCCTGTGATGATTCCGTTACCGCAGGAGCAGTTGTTGTGGTAGTTGTCGTTGCTGTTGCATCTTCTGATGAGTCAGCAGCACTGCTTTCCGTCTGCACAGCCGCAGCAGAGCTTTCGTTATCACTGTCGGAAGACCCACTGTCAGAACAGCCTGCCATGCCAAAAGCCATTACCACTGCCAATAAAAGAGCAGATATTTTTTCATAATGTTACCTCCATATTTCTTTAATAAATTTATTTTACAACATTCTCCTATGCAAGTCAACAATATTTTCGACATTTATAAATATTTTGTTAAATACCCACAAACAGCCATAGTGTTTTTACAACATAATGTAGTAAGAAAAGCACAACATAATGTTGTATGATATATTAAATATAGACTATCAGAAAGGAATGGAGCGCCGCATGGTTTTTCAAAGAATACGAGATATGCGAGAAGATGCAGACCTTAAACAAAACGATATGGCAAAAATACTCCATTGCTCACAGCAAGCTTACAGCAACTACGAACTAGGACAGCGTGATATTCCCACGGATATCCTCATAGCCCTAGCTGAATATCACAAAACAAATGTAGACTATCTTCTGGGACTAACCAAAAACAAGACCTACTATAAAGATATGTAAAGCGGAAAGAACATCTCTTTCCGCTTTTTTGCAACCCATTTCATACACATTTATACAATCCTCTCCTATGTAGGATTTGTTAAAATTGCCTATGACATTTTTAGAAAAAAAGTGTTATAATGTATATAAGAGACAAAATAAAGTTATATTCACGGTTTAATGTGGAAGGAGCGTTAAAAATGCTAAAAAAAGGCGACGTCATATCATACGGTACGACCGGAGTGTGCAAAGTCGAGGGCGAGTGCGAACAGACCGTCAAGGGTCAGAAAAAGCGCTACATAGTTCTAAAACCTGTCCACCAAATCAATTCCACCTTGTATGTGCCGGTAGATAATGACGAGCTTAAAACAAAGTTCAAACCTCTGCTCACAGGCGATGAGATAGAGGAGATCATAAAAGAAATGCCCGAGGAGAGCTCCCTTTGGAAAGAAAGCAGCAGCGAGCGTGCCGAGCTTTATTCACAGGTACTTGAAAGCGGCGACAGAAAGCGACTTGCACAGCTTGTGAGAACATTGTATCTCAGACAGAAACATCTTATTGCGAAGGGCAGACATCTCCATTCATTAGACGAACGTTTTTTCAAGAATGCGGAAAATCTGCTATTTGACGAGTTTTCAGCCGTCCTGGGCATATCCCAAGACGAGGTTTTCGACTTTATAGAAACCCGCCTGAGCAAAGCCTAAATACATACAAATGACACAAATAATATCGGCAAATAAAAAAGGACAAACCACAGTGGCTTGTCCTTTTGTTTTCATAAATGATACTCGATTATTCCTTGTCAACGTCCTCAACAGGCTCCTCGATAGCGTCGAGCTGAACTTCAACGTCAGCGTCCTCCTCAGTTGCAGCCTCGTCCTCAGCAGGCTCTTCAGCCTTTTCCTCAGACTTCTCAGCGTCCTCTGCCTTGTCAGCTTCATCAGCCTCGTCAGAACACTCGTCGCAGCCGCAGCAATCGTCGAAATCCTCGTCGAGATCTTCGTAATCGTAGTTTTCAAGCTCCTTGTGCTTTTTAAATGCAAAAATAGCAGCAGCTCCTGCAGCGATCGCACCGAGTGCAGCTATAACTTTCAATCCGCTTGCCATAATAAAACGCTCCTTTTTTGAATATTCCACTCTGAACTGCGTTCAGACTATCTACAGTATAGCATATTTGTTATAAAAAATCAAGACGTTTACAAAAAATACTGATTTTTTATACAACCTGCTCAAAAAATCTCAGTAAGCTTTGACAAATTGCCCACTGCTACATATTCCCCGTAAGGCTCATTATCACGCTAAGAGCCGCCAGTGGAGCTGTCTCGCACCGCAGTATCCTAGGTCCAAGACTCACCACAGTGACCCCTGCCTGACTACAGCTCTCCGCCTCATGGCTCTCGAAACCGCCCTCACAGCCGATAAACAAGCCAATAGTCTTTTCCTCACCCTCACTGACAGGGGCAATGCCTGTCTTGCTAAGGCTCACACCGCCTTTTTCGTAACACATAAAGCTCTCGTCGCACTCTTTAAGTTCACCAAGGCACTCCTCAAAGCTGATAAAATTCGTCACCTCAGGCACATATCCCCTGCCTGACTGTTTCGCCGCTTCCAAAGCTATCTTATTGTATCTCTCCACACGCTTTTCATAGCCGCTTTTTGCAGGTCTTGAAACGCACCTCGCCGTAATAACAGGCACTATCTTGTACACTCCAAGCTCCACAGCCTTTTGCACTATAAGATCCATTTTATCAGACTTAGGCAACGCCTGATAAAGCACCACATTCACAGTAGGCTCGTTTTCGCTTTTCTCAGCAGAAAGCACATCGCAAACCACTTCCTTATCAGAAATGGACAGAATTTTTGCTCTGTATTCCACCCTGTCTGCACAAACAGTGATGATATCTCCAAGTCTCATACGCAAACTTCTGCCGATATGATAAGCATCATTACCCCTGATAGAAATCGTATTCCCCGATACGCTGTCAACAAAAAATCTAGGCATATTCCCAACCAGTGTCAAGCACTGTCCTCCAATCTCAAATCACGATTTTACGCACTTTCACGACGCTCCCGTCGCTTCTTGGTATAGTATACCACACCTTCAAAAATTGTTCAACAAAGTTCACATAACTAACACAAAACTTTCATACGCAGTACATACGGGCAGGGTATTATATAGTTGTCGCGAGGGACAAGACCCACTGAGGAAAGTTCCAAGAGCGGCAGTCGATTTTGGTATGTAGGCTTTTACCCCAAGCCTTCATATATACAGCTTGTAGATTAATTTCTACTAGCTTCTCCCCTATAATTTTTTATTTTTTGGCACCCACAGTTTTCTGTGGGTGTTTTTTTGTCCTGTCGAGGATATGGCAGGACGAACCTATTACGCAAAAAAAGCGGAACGCCCTACACAGAACATTCCGCTTAAATCAAACTATTCTATTTAGTTATATTCAGGGAGCGATTATCTTGCACCCTCAGCAAAGCCGCTGTCAACAAGATCAACAAGACCCTTTACTGCTGCTTCCTCATCTGGACCGTCTGCAATGATCCTGATAGTTGTGCCGCCTACGATGCCAAGTGAAAGGATTCCAAGAAGGCTCTTTGCGTTTACTCTTCTCTCCTCTTTCTCTACCCAGATAGATGACTTGAATTCATTTGCCTTCTGGATGAAAAATGTTGCAGGGCGTGCGTGAAGTCCTACCTGATTCTGTACTACTACGTCTTTTACGAACATACTGATCTCTCCCATTCATTATAATGCTGTTAAACTCCCTAATTAAGGGACTTTTTCAAGATACCCTCAGGTTATTTGATATATTTATTATACTCGACAAGTCTGCCTTAGTCAACGCAAATTTTAGACAAACAAGCGAAAAACCCGCAATTTTCAGCACAATGCTCTAAACTTTGCAACTTTTGTGATTAAACTTGTGATATATTCACAACACAGATTTTTACATTATATCACTTTGTACAAATTCATTTAACAATTATGTGAAAAGTGTTGAAAACCAATGTCACTTTTTATTCTCTTTTTCTTCTAATTTGTGTATAATAGCCAAATCTTTTTCCGTCAGCGGACTTCTTTCCAACAGCTCAGGACGCTTCAAATAGGTGGCTTTTACAGCCTCCTCACGGCGCCATTTCGCTATCTCAGCATGATTGCCCGATAGAAGCACTTTAGGCACTTCCCTGTCATGCCACACCTCAGGACGTGTGTACTGTGGATATTCCAGCAGACCATTATAATGGCTCTCGTCCTCATAGCAATCCGCCTGCGAAAGCGTTCCCTCCAGCATTCTCACAACGCAGTCCACCAGCACCAACGCAGGAAGCTCTCCGCCGGTAAGCACATAATCCCCCACGGATATTTCTTCATCAACTATTTCGTCAATGACCCTGCTGTCCACTCCCTCATAATGACCGCATAATATAAATATGCTGTCAAGCTGAGAAAGTTCCTTTGCACGCTTCTGGGTCAGCGTTTTTCCCTGTGGGGACATATAGATAACGTGAGGCTTTGCCTTTCCAGCTATCACCGACTTGTAGCAGTTGTAAATAGGCTCGCACTGCATGAGCATACCCTGTCTTTCACTGTAAGGGGTATCGTCTACTCTGCGGTGCTTGTCCTGAGTGTAATCCCTGATATTATGACACGTTACCGTGAAAATATTCTTAGCCCTTGCCCTGCCTACTACGCTTTCAGAAAGATAATTCTCAAGCATTTCAGGAAAAAGCGTTGCAATATCTATGTTCAAATCAATTCCTCCATATCATGTCAAAAGGCTGGTAAGCCCAGTTTTCCTCAGCGCTGTTCAAATGCTCCTGCACAGAGCCGCCGCTTTTTTCATAGTATCCTATGCCCTGCACAACACCGATAGTCACCACAATAGCGATTATTATCACCACAAATAAGCTCCACAAAGCAGACCTGCGCTTCTTCGGCTTGTTGCCCTCGTTATTATAGTATACCCTCAGACTTGTGAGCATATTGTCAAGCTCCATAAAACTCAGCCCCTCGCCCTTATATGTGTTGGCAAGCCTGTTGAATCCGCTCTCTTTTCTCAGCCTTTTTATAAGCCATTTTTCCTCAGCCCTGGAACTTCTCAGCCGTGGACTTTCATCTATGTATGCTGTAAAAACTCTCTCGATACATTTCAGCGACTTTTCACGGCTGTTCACCTTTGGAAATATCAGGCTGAACATTCCGTCAGAATAATCTCTGACAAGCCTTTCCAAGTCCTCGTATTTGCAGAACTTCATTAATCAAAAAGCCCCTCCAGCGGAGTTATCTTCATCACGCCACCCTCGATATCCGTTTCAGCCACAACTTCAGGTATCGCAGGGATAAGCTTAACGTTTCCCTTTTCATCGGTTATGTGGTAAACATCGTTAGCACCCGTCTGACTTACATCTGTTATCTTGCCGTAGCTTTCACCGCTGTCAGCGTCGACCACTTCAAGACCTATAAGATCCTGAACAAAATAACAGCCCTCATCAAGCTCCACATCGTCACGGTCGATATAAAGCACCCTGTTGCGAAGCTTCTGAGCCTCCTCCACAGTGTCAACGCCCTTGACTTTCATTACAACGATATTCTTTGCAACTCTCGAACGCTCTATCTCCACAGGAGTACCGCTCTTATAATATAGTGTGTCAAATCCGCAGAGAAATTCAGGTCCATCACACCATGGCTGTACTTTTATCTCGCCCTTTATGCCGAACACCGATACTATCTTTCCTGCTTCAAGATATTTTTTTACGTCCATTTTGATTACCTCCCGATAACAAATCTTACAGCTTTCTTTTTATAGATTGTAACATATTTTTTTACCCTTTGCAACGCTTTAACTACGCTGTTATGCACATAGCTCAGGATATTTACAAAAAGTTTATTAATTACAATTCGGTTACTCAAAACGAACTTTGCGCCCCTCTTTTGTACAAAATCACCATGAAAACCTGTGATTTAACAAAAAATTCACACATAAGAGAGCAAAATGTGTTACAATTTGTAATATATCAGACCGCAGACCAGTGCTTGAAACTGCGGTATAAAAGTTTTTTTGCATATTTTCACTATAAAACACTTGCAAAACATATCGTTTTTTGTTATAATAACAATGTGCAGACATCTGCCCTTATGGGGTAATTATGCCCATGGCAGAACTTAGGTCGAAAATTTTTGCAAGTAGAGGGGAATAACTTATGTCAAACAGATTATTTCAGAGCGTTGTTCATCAGATGCGTGACACTATCGACTGCGTCATAGGCGTAATAGATGAGAACGCAACTATCATTGCCTGCTCTGAGCTTTCACAGGTCGGAACGACTAACGAATTCGTTTCGTTAGATTTGGGCGATTCACACGACATTTTTGTTAGAGACGGTTATACCTATAAGCCATTCGGTGCTCATATGAAACCTGACTATGCTGTTTTCGTTGAGGGAACAGACGAGGTGGCTGCAAAGTATGCAAGCATACTTGCCATTACTCTTTCCAGCATAAAGCAGTATTATGACGAAAAATACGACAGAAACAATTTCATCAAGAACGTAGTGCTTGACAACGTGCTGCCGGGCGACGTTCATGTTAAAGCTAGAGAGCTGCATTTCAGCGCTGACATTTCAAGAGTGGTGCTGCTTATCAGAATACTCTCCACAAATGACGTTTCAGCTTACGATGTTATCCAGAACCTTTTCCCTGACAAGTCCAAGGACTTCGTTTTCAACATCACTGAGAGCGATATCGTGCTTGTTAAGGAAGTGGCAAACGGCGTTGAGTCTAAGGATCTGGAAAAGCTGGCACGTTCTATTTCCGATACCCTTTCAAGTGAATTCTATACAAGAGTCACTGTAGGTATAGGAACAGTAGTAGAGGGCGTAAAGGATCTGGCAAGAAGCTTCAAGGAAGCACAGATAGCTCTCGAGGTAGGAAAGGTGTTCGATACTGACAAGAATATCGTTTCTTATGACAATCTTGGTATCGCAAGACTTATCTATCACCTGCCTACAACACTTTGCGAAACATTCCTTAAGGAAGTTTTCAAGAAAGGCTCTATCGAGTCGCTGGATCATGAAACACTTTTCACTATCCAGAAGTTCTTTGAAAACAACCTGAACGTTTCTGAAACTTCAAGAAAACTGTTTGTTCACAGAAATACTCTTGTGTACAGACTTGAAAAGATCAAAAAGCTCACGGGTCTTGACCTGAGAGAGTTCGACCACGCTATCATCTTTAAGATAGCTCTCATGGTAAAGAAATATCTCTCCGCTAACCCTGTCAAGTTCTAAGTCCTACGAGCGAAAAAGAGGCTTGCTTGCCTCTGTAAAACTAAGGCGGTGTAAATTTTGGTAGAGTTTAAAGACGTGTCCGTTACCTATTCAAGCGGTGTGGACGCTCTGAACAAAGTAAACCTGAAGATAAACGACGGCGACTTCGCTTTCGTGGTAGGTCCTTCAGGCGCCGGAAAATCAACACTTATCAAGCTGGTTCTTAAAGAAATAGATGCGACCAGCGGTACAGTAATGGTAAACGGCTTCAATCTGAAAAAGCTGAGAAGAAGAAAGATACCTGCCCTTCGCAGAACTATCGGAGTTGTTTTTCAGGATTTCAGACTTATCCCTACAATGACAGTTTATGAGAACGTGGCGTTCGTGCTGAGAGTGATCGACGCTCCTGCAAAGTACATAAGAAGCCGTGTTCCGTATGTTATAAGCCTTGTGGGACTTTCCGATAAGGCGAAAAGCTATCCGACCGAGCTTTCAGGCGGTGAGCAACAGCGTGTGGCACTTGCAAGAGCACTTGTAAACGACCCACAGCTCATCATTGCCGACGAGCCTACAGGTAATATCGACCCTGCTCTTTCATATGAGATAGTAGAGCTTCTCAAGGGCATAAACGAGTGCGGCACTACCATTCTTATGGTTACCCACGAGCATGACCTTGTGCGCTATTTCGGAGGCAGAATTATCAACATCAACAAAGGTCAGATCGCCTTTGACGAAGTGATAGGAGGCTCCAATGAAAGCAAGTAGTTTTAGATATCTTATAAATCAAGGCTTCAAGGGCATTTGGAAAAACAGAATGATGACGTTCGCCTCTTTCTGTATCCTGCTCGTTTCCCTGCTTATGGTAGGCACTTCGGTGCTGGTTTCCATTAACCTTACAAGAATAATCGGCGGTATCGAGGACAAGAGCGAAGTCATCGTTATCGTTAAGGACGGCACAAGTCAGGCTGATATGCAGACCCTTGAAAATAAGCTCAAAGAGGTCGGAAATATCAATACGGTGAGCCTTTATTCAAAGGACGAAGCGTGGAAAAATATGCTCAAGGGCATGACTGATGAGGAAAAGGATTTCTTCCAGTATGCCGATGATAACCCATTGCCTGACACATACAAAGTAACGGTCAAGGATATCGAGAAGATGAGCGAAACAACCACTCAGATAGAGACCTTTGACAATGTTGACTCAACAAAGTCCCCTACAGCATTTGCTGATATCCTTATCAGTATCAGAAGGGTATTTACGATAGTTGCCTTTGCGGTCATTGTGGCACTTGTTGTGGTTTGTCTGATAATCATTTCAAATACCACCAGAGCAAGCGTTTTCGCAAGACGTAAAGAGATCAACATCATGAAATATGTAGGCGCTACCAACAGCTTTATCAGGATACCTTTCTTTATCGAGGGTATGATAGTTGGTCTGCTCGCAGCCGCAGGCGCACTGTTGCTCACAAAGTTTGCCTACGAGGGAATTTACAACATCTTCAATGATGACTTCAAGCTCTGGAGCATTCTCGGTGTTCAGAATTTGTATTCCTTCAAATCCCTCTTGCTCCCTGTTGCAGCATCTTATCTTATCGCAGGCGCTGTTATCGGTGCGGTGGGTACTTCTATAAGCACAGGCAAGCATCTTAAAGTATAATACATTTGCCAAATATAGACATAAGGCAGGCTATGATCCAACGGGGTTTTTAGACTGCCTTTTGTTGCAGTTTAAAGCATATCCTGACATGAGATAAAAAAGAAAGAACGTGCAGGATAATGCGTTAGAGAAAGATAAAAAACGTGTAAAAATGGTCTTTTTTAAGACGGAGGACAAGTATGAAAACAGGTATATTCACAATGAAGCGAGTATTGGCTTTCACTATCGCCGTAGTCGCTTCCATGACAATGCTTGCAGGCGGCACACAGCCGGTCATGACAGCGCAGAACGCTTCTGCAGAAAGTCAGGCAATAAAGAACAACAAGAAAAAAATATCCTCTGCCAAGGATAAAATAAGCGAGCTTGAACAAAAGCAGGCTGACCTTGACAAGCAGATAAACAGCACAAAGGACGATATCTCCAAGGAGGAAGAAAATCAGAAAGCTATCCAAGAGCAGATAGAAACTGTTCAGGAAACTATACTGACCCTTGAGGATTCTATCACTGACCTTGAAACAGAGATAGCCGACCTTGAAGAGGCTATCGCAAAGAGCGAAATAAAAATAAAAAACAAGAGAACTGAGATAGAAAATGGCGTTGTTGACTTCAAACAACGTCTTAGAGCAATGTATGTTGCCGGAAATAGTTCATACACCGATATTCTTATTGGTTCGACGGACTTTTATGATATGCTTATGAAAATAGAGCTTGTCAAAAGAGTGGCTGACCATGACAACACCATGATCGACGGACTTGTTGAGCTTAAAGGCGAGTATGAATCTCAGGAAGCAGAGCTTGAAGCCAACAAGACTGAACTTGAAACTAACAAAACTACCCTTGAGGAACAAAAGGCCTATCACACTGAGCAGAAGAAAAAGCTTGACGACCTTTATGCAAAAAGTCAGGCTGTTATCGACCAGCTTGAGGAAGATAAGGCGGCTTATGAAGCTAATAAGGAGCAGATAAACAAGGAGCAGGAAGACTTCGAGACACAGCTCCAGAAGCTTTACAAGGAGCAGGAGCAGATCAAAAAGAAGGAAGAAGAGGAACGTAAGAAAAAAGAAGAGGAAGAACGTAAGAGAAGAGAGGAAGAAGAACGTAGACAACAGCAGCAACAGCAGAATAATAACGGCAATTCTTCATCTTCTAATGCAAACGGCAACACCTCTAACAGCGGTCAATCTTCTACCAATAACGGTGACTACAATTATACCGACAAGAGCCAGTTTACATGGCCTGTGCCGGGTTATTATCATATTTCCTACGGCGTGGGTTGGCGCTGGGGCGCTTATCACAAGGGTATCGACATCTGGTCTCCTGGAATAAGAGGCGCAAAGATATGCGCTGCCGCTGAGGGTACTGTTATACTCGTCAGCAACACCTGCACACACGATTATGGCAAGAACGGCTCATGCGGCTGCGGCGGCGGATATGGAAACTACTGCATAATCGACCACGGCAACGGCTACTGGACCCTTTACGGTCACTCACAGTATATGAGCGTAACACAGGGTCAGCATGTCAACAAGGGCGACGTTCTGGGTATTGTCGGCTCAACAGGATATTCAACTGGCGACCACCTGCACTTTGAGGTACGATTGAACGGCGTGGCTCAGAATCCGTCAAATTATGTATAAACAGGCAATGCCGAAAGGCCTTGCCCCACAACCAAAGGAGTCTTTTATTTCATGAACAGGCTTTACAGCTTAAAACGTATTCTCACTTTCATTATCGCATTCGCTGTTACCGCTGGTATTGCAGGAAGCAGCTACAATTCGTCTTTGAAGATAACCTCAGCGGACACTGAAAGCTCGCAGGGGGAGGACTATAGCTATACTGAATCTGTGGCTGACGGAGGTCAGCAAAGCGATGAACAAACAGAAAATGACGATAATTCTCAGGAGGAGTCAACAGGTTTTGACATCACACAGTATGCAGAACAGCTTAGAGAGCTATCAAAAAAGCAGACGGAAATAAACGAACAGCTCGACAAATATGATGAGGACATTGAGAAAAGCGAGAAAAAGCAGAAGCTTCTGAAAGAAAAGATAGATTCTATAAATGACGAGATAGACGTTCTCAACTCTTACATGACCGCACTGGAGCTTCAGATAAACACCAATCAGCGAAATATCGAGAAGAAGCAGGCTGAGATAAACAAGGGCATAGAGGACTTTAAACAAAGATTAAGGGCAATGTATATCGCAGGGTCGGACAGCTACACCACAATGCTTTTGGAATCAGACAGCTTTTATGACATACTCATGAGATTAGAGCTTATAAAGCGTGTGGCACACCATGATGACACTATCATTGATAACCTTATAAAACTCAAAACTGAATATGAGGATATGCAAAAGACCCTTGACAAGCAGAAAGCCGAGTATGACGCTCAGTACACACAGTATACACAGCAGAAAGATATGCTCAGTCAGCTTTACCGCTCCAGTACAAAAACACAGCAGGAGCTTAAAGCTAAGCAAAAGAAGCTCAGAGAGCAGAACGAAGCCTATGAGGCGGAGCGTGAGCAGTTTGAGGGCAGCCTTTCCGGCATACTGAAATCGTCAGGCTCAGGCGGAACAGCAAGAGATAACGAAGTTTCCGCCACAATGGCACTTGCAGATGTGAAGCTTGAAGAGCTTCACAAGGAGATAAATGACCGCCTTGACAAGGGCGAAAAGCTTGGCGATACCGAGCCTGATTACTACTTCGCATGGCCTGTTCCGGGGGCTTACTCCGTATCATCAGGCGTGGGCGCACGATGGGGCTCATATCACACGGGTCTTGACATTCCTGCGGCTCACGGCACGCCTATTCACGCTTCATGCAGTGGCAAGGTCATAAAGATAAACACCACCTGCACTCATGACTACGGCAAGGAGGAGTCCTGCGGCTGTGGCGGCGGTTATGGAAACTATGTTATCATCGACCACGGCAACGAATTCATTACCCTTTACGGACATCTCACAGAGGTAGATGTAGAGATAGGCGACGAGGTGAAAAAAGGCGACGTTATCGGCAAAATGGGTTCGACCGGCTTTTCAACAGGCGACCACCTGCACATTGAGATACGCTATCAGGGTTATATATTGAACCCTGCGTTCTATCTTGATGTTACACAATAAAAAAATCGACCTCTTATGGAAAAACATAAGAGGCCTTTTTTTATCTTATTTTGAAGCACTCACACGCTTACAAAGACGTGAAATAATCGCTGTGATAAATCTTGTTCCTGCAGTGCAAAGAAGCATTATCACGGGGATAAATGTGACGATATATCTAGGTGGATTTTCCCAGATAAGGAAAAAGAGTATAACTCCCGTGAGAGTCACTATGCTGAAAAACAAAGCAGAATGGCGACGCTTGCCAGCGGCATAAACTGCACCAAACGCCATTGCTATGAGCATTGCACTGTGATAGCCGTCTACATAGCTACCAAGTAAGCGACTGTGCAATACCTCTCGCAGACCACCTGAGGGGTCGGAGCGTGAGAGATATTTGCCATAGGCAAAACCACCGCTGTCCCACGTTCTGGCGACTTTGTGATAAGCCATTTTGCAGGCTTCATAAGGGGTGCTTATGTTTTCAAGGCGGGCTTTTATTTCCCGGATATTCGCCTGCTTTTTGGCGTCATATGTATCAAATGACATAGTGAAGTCAACGTCCTCGTCAACATGGGTCTTGTAGTCGCTGTTAAGGCTCATCATTATCCAGTGTGTAACAGGAAAACGATATCTGTCTACCATTTTTTCATCAGAGATACCCATAGTAAGACCGCCATAGTATGCCGCCTTTGACACGCCAATAAACAGCATAACAGCCGCAAGGCTCAGGATAGCTCCCCTTTTTACACCCATTTTCAGCACAAAAAATATCATCACTGAAATCAGAATTATTGCAATGCTTCCCTTGACAGTGTTTCCAAGTGCGATAAAAAGGCTTGCTATAAGAGCATAGACAACGCTTTTGGTTTTGCTTTTTTCTTTCACCGCAAGGGTCAGAAAATAAAGAGTACAGCTTACAAATATCATGCCTGCTGTGTCAGAATGAAAAAACGGTGTATACAGAAGCATAACAGGCATAAGTGCCGAAATAATGCCGCAAAAAAGCCTTTGGCTGTTAAGTTTAAAAATCCTCTCCCCTGTGAGAAAGGTCATTATTACGCTAAGTTGAATAAGAATTACGTTAAAGGTCTGCCCCGCATAGATGCTCACGCCGCCGGTGAAAAGCTTCCATAAGGCGAAAAAGGGTATCTGCAAATATATCATGCCCCATGCGTTAGGGTATTTTGCAGCATAAATACGGTAGCTTTCTTTGATGCTCCCAAGATCTTCACCCATGACAAAGCGTTTTGCGAACTCCCCTGTTATTTTGGGGTCAACCATTTCGTAATTGTAATGAAGATAACGCACAAACAATATCTGCAATGCAAGCAAAATCAGGCAGAAAAAAGCAAATATAAGCCTGACACGCTTTTTGGTAAACTTCTTTTCACAGCGTTTCAGAGCAATATACAACACTATCGCCGCCGCAAGGAAAAATGGTCCAAGACAAAGCATTCGTATGTTACTGCGTTTTATGTATGAGATAAACACAGTTGCAGTGCAACAGCAGCACACGATCATGCTTGTGACCGCAAAAAATCGACCGGTTTTCTTCACAAACATTTTTATCTCCTTATTAGGATGTATCCTCATAATATATTTTTTTACATGAGTTCGCCCTGTTTATTTATTTTGTTCTATATTTCTACATTTGAATTATATCATCAACGGAAATAAGTTTCAATTATTTTAACAACTGAAATTGAATGAACTTTTTAAAGTTTTTTTAGTGAAGTAAACAAAAAATCGCCGCTCTGTTGCAAAATACAGAGCGGCGAGTATTAGTATAAGACCATTATTTTGTGCCGAAGATCCTGTCACCTGCGTCGCCAAGACCGGGAACGATATAAGCGTCCTCGTTAAGCTTTTCATCAAGGTTGCCTACATAAATGTCGATATCAGGGTGAGCCGTTCTCAGAGCGTCAAGACCCTCAGGAGCAGCGATTATGCACATGAACTTGATGTTCTTGCAGCCCTTGTCTTTCAAGAAGTCAACAGCCTGTATCGCAGATCCGCCTGTGGCAAGCATTGGGTCGCAGACGATAACAAGTCGCTCGTTTATTCTATCAGGGAGCTTGCAGTAATACTCGTGAGGCTCGTGTGTGACCTCGTCACGATAAAGACCGATATGACCGACCTTTGCAGACGGAACGAGTGCAAGAAGTCCGCTTACCATGCCAAGACCTGCTCTCAGGATAGGCACGATAGCAAGCTTTTTGCCGCAGAGCATAGGGAGCTTTCTTGTGGTTATAGGTGTTTTCACCTCAACGTCCTCTGTTGGAAGATCTCTCATAGCCTCATAGCCCATGAGCATTGCGACCTCTTCCACAAGTATACGGAACTCTCTTGTTCCGGTCTTTTCGTCACGCATAAGTGTTATTTTGTGCTTTACAAGCGGGTGATTGATGATATTTACGTTTCCCATTTTCCGATTTCCTTTCGTAATGATTTATAAATTCGCATTTTTTTGTGTGCAGTGACGGGCGAACACTGTTCACCTCTGCAATTTTGTCATAATTATTTCTTGGCTGCGTTGCCTTTTTTCTTTGAGAGCATAACGTTTGCAAGAATGCCAAGGATAAGTGCTGCCGCTACTTCTGTGAGTGTTATATCACCGAACGTGAGTGTCAGACCGCCGATACCTGCAATGAGGATAACGGACACAACAAAGAGATTTCTGTTATCGTCAAGGTTTGCGTCCTGTATCATTTTAAGACCTGAAACTGCGATAAAGCCGTAAAGAGCGATACAAACGCCACCCATTACGCAGGCAGGGATAGAATCAACGAACGCAACAAGCGGAGTGATAAACGAAAACAGCATACAGCCTATTGCTGCCGCAAAGATAGTTACTACAGAAGCGTTTCCTGTGATAGCAACGCAGGCAACGGACTCACCGTATGTTGTGTTCGGACAGCCACCGAACAGTGCACCTGCGATAGAACCTACACCGTCGCCGAGAAGCGTTCTTGTAAGACCAGGCTCTTCAAGAAGGTCATGGTCGATAATAGAAGAAAGGTTTTTATGGTCAGCAACGTGTTCTGCAAAAACAACAAGTGCAACCGGCACATAGGCTACAAATATAGTAGCAAAATATGTGAAGTCGAACTCCTTAAGACCTTTCAGACCTGAAACGAACGCAAAGTCAGGCAGGCTAACAAATGTTTTCAGTGAAACGCTGCCGTCTGTGAGCATATAGCTGCTGAAAACGCTGAAATCTACTATTTTAAGTGCGTCAATATCACATATATTGCCGATAACAGTGAAGATCGCTGCGGCTGCATAGCCTGCGAGGATACCGATTATAAAAGGTATAAGTCTGAGTGTTTTCTTGCCATATGTTGAGCAAAGCATTACCACTGCAAGGGTGATAAGTCCGCAGATAAGAGCCACATATGACGAGCCTACAGGCACGTTGGATACAGTTTCGATTATCTCAGGTGTGCCGCTGTCGGTGGAGACTGCATACTCTGTTACCTGCTTTGTTACGTCGCCTTTGACGAGGTCGCCGATAGCATTTCCTGCAAGGGAAAGTCCGATTATAGCAACGGTCGGTCCTATTACCACCGCAGGCATGAGCTTATTGAGCCAGCCTACTCCAACAAATTTTACTACTATTGCGATAACGACATATACAAGTCCTGCAAGGAATGCACCGACGATAAGTCCAAGCATACCAAGCTGCATTGAAACGCCGCCTGCAAAAGCCGCCGCCATTGAGCCTAAAAAAGCAAAGGACGAGCCAAGGAACACAGGGCTTTTTCTTTTTGTAAAAAGGATATAAACTATAGTTCCCACACCTGCACCAAACATTGCAGCCGCAGGAGTAAGACCTTTGCCGATAATAAGCGGCACAGCGATGGTCGCCGCAAGGATAGCCAACATCTGCTGAAGTGCGAACACTACCAGTTGACCAGCCTTTGGCTTGTCTGAAACATCAAAAATAAGTTTCAATATAACACCTCATTCATATAAATTTTCTCACGTTTTCCATTTCCGATATAAACAGGAAAACACTTCTTTGCGGTACGTTTTGACACAAACCGCCTTTTTAATTTTAACTTATAACAATATTTTTGTCAATGAGCTAAATGCCGTATTTCAGCAGGATTTTTTGTGCGTAATTGCCCATTTTTGTAAGTGATAAATTAGGACACCATATCCAAAACAGCTTGAAATCGGTAAAACAGCAAAAATGTTTGAGATAACCGAAAGGACGGATTATGATGATCGATGCACTTTACAACTATCGCCAGGGTGATATTCACACCGCTGAGTTCTCGGACGAGTTCAACAAGCTGTGTATTCCGTTTGAAAATTCGCTGAGCGAGGACCAGATCGAAATATTCCACAAGATACTGGACTGCGTGAGCGATACCGCCGCCGCTGAGATGAGAGTTGCTTACAAAGTCGGTTTCAAGGACGGGATGACTTTGATGAGAGAGGTTCAGGAGTAACTCATTAATATAACAGCATATTCTTAAAATAAGGAGCGTTTTCGCCTGAGAGCTAAAACGTTCCTTATTTATTTCAACTTGGATAGACACTATGCCGATTTGCCACAAAAATTATTGACGTGATTCGCAAGTTGTGCTATAATTATTATGTGTAGTTATGCGCTCAACACAAGAGAATTATTTTATGGAGAATTAGATATGGATTTAGGACAGGTATTTACTTCGCAGACTGTTGCGAAATATATGGTTTCCTTGCTTAATATAGGCGTATCTTCATCTATCCTCGATCCATGCTTTGGTGACGGTGTATTTATAGATGCTTGCTTAGATGCAGGCTATACCAATATCTGTGGATATGAAATCGATGATAGACTGTATAATAATGTTAAGAATAAGCACCCACACTTAAAACTTCTTAACAGTGACTATCTTAAAGCTGATGAAACGCTTAAATATGATGCTATAATTATGAATCCTCCATACATTCGACAGGAGAAGATAGACGATTTGTCGGAGTTTGGAATATCAAAGGCTATCTTGCGTTCAAACCCTTTATTCTCTGCTTTGCCTACAACCGCAAATATGTATATGTATTTCATAATTAAGGCGCTTAAAATGCTAAAAACAAACGGCAAACTTGTTGTTATATTCCCAAGTAGCTGGATTAAAGCGCAATCTGGCAAAAACTTTGAAAAGCTAATCAAAAGCCAATCTATAATTGAAAAACAGATTCATATTTCAGGAGAAGTGTTTCAGAAAAATGCACTTGTAGATGTTGTAATCCTTTGTATAAAAAAAGCAAAAGGAAACTCTGATCAATCGGTAATTCACCTTAGTTTATCAAATAATGTTATAACACCTCGTATTATTCAAAAATCATCAAGGCGTGTATTATCTAACGCTATTCCGTTCGGTACATATGCCAGCGTTAGACGAGGTTTGACTACTGGAGCAAATACTATATTCATAAACCCTCCAATTAAGCGAAAGTCCCAATATGTTACTGCAATTGTTTCAAGTCCTAAATCTATCATCGGCTTTTCTACCAATTCTGCTGTAACAGATCACCTTTTATGGCTTCATGGTGAAAGAAGAAAGTTTCCAAAAGGTGTACAAGACTATTTAAATCAATGCGAAAAAACAATAATCAGCACCTGTAAGCCCAAAACGCTCTACATCAAAGTACAACAACATTCGTCATGGTATGAACTATCTAATGTCGACTCAAACGGAATATTGTTTAGCTATTTCGTTCGTAACGATATGAAATTTGTTATGAACACAACCAATGTGCTTGCAAGAGATAACTTTTATATCATAAAACCACGAATTGATAGATTCTTATTGTTTGCACTTTTGAATAATTACTATACATTCTATCAGTTAGAGAAAATGGGAAAGAAATATGGCGCAGGATTGTTAAAGTTACAAAGGTACGACATTGAAAATATATCATTTCCCGATATAGCCAAGATTTCTTCTTCTGATAAAAATCATTTGATCATTCTCGCCAAGCACATGGTAGATACAAACGAAGATATGACAGCACAAATTACAATGGTTATTTCAAAATATATGAATTGCAATTATAGTGAGATTTGTGCAGACTATACTTTAATCAAGCGGCAACGACTGGAGGAAAAATAATGTCAATAAAGGTAGTAAGCCTATTTTCAGGTGGCGGAGGTTTAGATTTAGGGTTCAAAAAAGCTGGGTATGACATTATTTGGGCAGTAGATAATAATCCTAATGCAGTTGAAACATATCGTGTTAATCTCGGCAATCATATTATTTGCGAAGATATTACTAAAATCGTTCCCTCATCTATTCCTCATGCTGATGTTGTGATAGGCGGACCTCCGTGTCAATCATTTTCACTTGCAGGAAAACGTAATGTTGAAGACGCTCGTGGTCAATTAGTATGGCAGTATATCAAGATTATCGACAGAATAAAACCAAGAGCTTTTTTATTTGAAAATGTACAAGGGCTTTTATCTGCAAGGAATTCTAATGGTGAAAAAATATTCAACCTCTTAAAGCAATCCTTTCAAGAGATCGGATATACAGTGAATGCACAATTAATTAACGCTGCGGATTATGGCGTACCGCAAAGAAGGAAAAGAGTATTGATTGTCGGCATACTCCAAGGCGAGGAGTTTGTTTTCCCAAGAGTCACTCATGGGGATGTAGCTTCAGGACTAAAACCATATGTTAGTGTCAAAGATGCAATCGGCGATTTGCCCAGAGCAACCGATAGTGAAAATGAACGATTAAAGTATGATACAGCTCCTTTTTCGTGCTATCAGAAGCAAATGCGTGACTCTGATTCGGTGACAGAACATTTTATTCCCCGTATGAGTGAATTAGACAAATATATCATTTCCCATGTTAAACCAGGTGGGAATTATATGGATATTCCATCTGATGTGCCTTCTCAAAGAATTCGTCGTTTACAACGTGATGGAGGACACACCACCTGTTACGGGAGAATGCTTCCAGATGAGCCTTCATATACAATCAATACATACTTTAACCGACCTAATGTAGGTTGCAATATCCATTATGCAGAGGATCGTCTTATTACTGTTAGAGAGGCACTACGGCTTCAATCATTCCCTGATTCTTATGTAATTGTTTCATCAAGCAAACAAGGAAGAAATCTTATAGTCGGAAACGCTGTTCCTCCTTTGCTTGCAGAAGTTATGGCAACTGAATTAAAAAAATACATCAAGGAGTAATTACTATGGGCATAAAGTATTCCGATTCAGAAGTAAATGTTTTCCACCCGTTGTGTGAAAAAGCACTTACTGCTGCTTTGCAAAAACTTAATCTTCAAAAGAAATATAGAGTTATTCATCACCAGTACACTGGTAGTCTTGAAATGGATTTCTGCATACAGAATCAAGCAACCAAAAAATATCTCTGTGTGATTGAAGTTAAGCGTACCCCTGCTGATGTTCACAGTTCGAGATACCAATTCCAAGCGTTGTCTTATGTTCAGAGCAATGAAGGAAATAATGAAAAACCGTTCTACATATTGACAAATCTTGAATATGCATTTGCTTTCAGATATGATAAAAACCGTCCTCGTGTATTCCAGCAGATGCTTAAGCCAGGATTGACATCTATCTGTAACTTTGGTTCTCAGTCGGATCAAGAGATTGTTGATGAACTCACTGATTATTTTGCAAACTCAATTAATGATTTCGTTAGGAACAATTATGATTATTTAGTGACTCTTGATGAGTTTGCAAATCATATGGAACAAATAAAAAACAACTCAAAGCTTTGGAAGAGTCATCTTGCCGTGCTGCTTTATGAATACATTAGAGGTGCATTCACATTCATTAATCGTAATGATTTGAAGGATATTAGGCTCTTTAATGGTGATGTAAAAAGAATTTGTGACGAGGCAGTTAGAATTAATTTCAAAGACATTTTCACCTACGATCCTAATGAATTTGAATCAAAAGTTAGCATTAGCGGTAGCATACTGTCCGATTTGTTTGACTTTGGTTCTCAGAATATAAATGCCGATTCTGTCGCTGGCGTATTACACCAAATTGTTTCCAGTGGACAAGAGCATAATGGTGAGGTACCGACTGACCTTGAGCTTGGAATACTGGTTGCAGAACTTGCTAAAAGCATTAGCGGTGAATTAAGTGAGAATGAAAAACTATGTGATCCCGCAGCAGGAAGCGGAAATTTAATCAGTTCTGCAATAGGCGTCTTCAATATATCCTCAAGCCAAATAGTAGTTAATGATATTAACAGCAAGCTTTTGGAATTACTATCATTAAGACTCGGTTTAGGCTTTCCAAAAACAATATGTAAAACAACATCTCCTACAATAGAATGCAAAAATATAGCGGATATTGACAGCTCTTTTTTTGCTGATGTTAAGGTTGTTGTTATGAATCCTCCTTTTGTGGGTGGAATATATTGCGTTGATCGCAAGCCTCCTCTCTATAAAAAGATACGGGAATTAACAAAAGCTACTCCCATTTCCGATGTCGGTCAAATGCCGTTAGAGGGAGTATTCCTTGAATTAGTCACTCATTTAGTACCAAAGGGAACTACCATAGCGTGTATTATATCAAAAACTCATTTGATGGGTAGAGGTCCAGAATCACAGGCGATACGGAGAATCATACTTAACAAGTTCGGACTAAGAATCGTTTTCACCTACCCAGGCAAGGAGATTTTTGATAAGGTTACGAAAGATACTTGTGTTATAGTTGGTAAAGCTATGACACCAAGTGAGTCGGTCAATATCTATTCGAGTTATGATAAAGTTCCCGATATAGATACACATACTTTTGCGGAATCCTTAAAAGTTTCTCTTACTGAATCGTTCAAACCAATAATGGCTGGAATACTTGCAAAATCAGTGCAGGCTGAAAAACTCAAACAATGTATTGCAGACGGTTGGCGAGAATTAAACAGCGAGATGATTGAGGCGATCGAGTTTACAGACAGACATCTGTATTCATTAGCACAATTTGTCAAGCTTGACGATTTAAAAATTCCAATCAAAAGAGGAACTGCCGGTAATAATGGTGGAAGCGACTTACTATTCTTTGATTCAAACACAGCTTTATTTAATAAGCACAAAACATCAGTCTCTCTTGGAGTTGCAATGAGAAATGCTTATTATGACTCGTTAGATATAGGCTCAGGTGATTCCAAGTTTTTAGTTGAATCAAAATCATCAGCACAGGCTATTGATGATGTGTTGACGGATTATTTAGCAATTCCGCTTAAGCCAGGTAAGCAGCCTAAGAAATCAAAAAGTAAAGCTGATTTGGTGGCTATTCTAAAAAAAGAGGGAGCTAATATTTTCAAGGGAAATGCGGTATTAATCCCCAGAGACATAAGAAAGAATGGAAAAATATACTACTCTAAAAGTCCTGTATATGTTTCGACTAATTTTATCGTATGTAATTTTGCTTCTCCTGATGCTGCCTTGCTTGTATCAACTTGGATGACTACTGTTTTCTATCAGCTTATTTGTGAAGTATCGTCAAAAGACCAAGAAGGCGCTCGTAAAATGGAAAAGAAGGATATTCTAACAACACTAATTCCTGATCTTAGTAAGGTATCTGACGATTTGGTCAAGGCAGTAAAAGCAGAAAAGGATAATATTACTTTCTTAGATTTGCAAAACCCTGTAATTAGAAAAATTGACAGGATGTGGGCAAAGGAGCTATTTGGTAATGATGCAGATACAATACTTGATGAAGCAGTGCGATTGCTTGAATATTTAGCAAGGAAACGAAATCCATAAGTCAAATATCCTTAGCCTATTGGCGCACCCGTTTTCCGTTCCGCACAAGTTCGATTAGGCATTGTGGAGCATACCACAACAGGCACAAACCCTATTGGAACTGAATAACCGCAAGCCCTCGGAAATG
>ENA-UOOA01002668-UOOA01002668.1-human-gut-metagenome-genome-assembly--contig:-P61old-NODE-2668-length-24468-cov-10.760046_pt1 | contig 24468 bp, 12 predicted proteins | sample MGYA00242467_ERZ724014 | MGnify/ENA metagenome assembly ERZ724014 | reverse complement strand
TTTGGTGACTTTCTTTTGGCGAAGCAAAAGAAAGTTACTGCGCCGCCGGGCGCACATCCCGGCTCCCGCCCTTGGCAAAAGCATGCAGCCAAAAGACTGACGGCGAATCAACCTACTATCAATTCAATAGCTACCAGCGCTTATCCCATAAGCGCTAGAGCCCAATTTAACCCTCAACCCCCCACCGCCCCCTGCGGCACATGGTTCCGCAGCAACCACCGCGTCTCCCGTGCCGCCTCGGTATCCGGGTGGCGCGATTCCAGCGTCGCCAGCACACGCAGCGCCATGTCTGCGCGGTTCATGCCCTGCAGCAGCACACGGGCCACCAGCTCGTAAGCGGCGGGCACGGCGTCGTGGCCCTTGAAGCGGCGGTCAAAGCCTTGCAGCAGGGCCAGGGCGTCTTTCGCGTCGCCTGTGTTCCACGCGGCTTTGGCCAGGGCCAGGGTGGTGGGGGCGTCCTGCAGCGCAAACTGCGCGTCTTTGGCGCGGCAGGTCTGAAAGGCCTTGAGGGCTTCACCGCTCTGGCCCGAACGCAGCAGCAGCGGGATGTAGCGCTGCGCATGGTCCAGCAACGTGGCGGTCTTGCCCTCGGCCAGTGCCAGCACGCGGTGGTAGCGGCGTTGCGCAGCCACTTCGTCGCCGCGCATGCGCTGCTCTTCATAGGCCAGGGCCACAGCGGCGGTCATGTCGCCAGCGGTGACCAGCTGGGCCACCTGGGCGTCGATGGCGTCTTGCTCAATCTGGCGTGGCGTGCGGCGGTCCACGGGGGCCTTGTCATCGTCCAGGCCTGCGCCGGGCAGCAGGTCAATGCCGAAGGCTTGGTGGTTCTGGTACATGGCGTAGCCCAGCAGGCTGGCCATGACCCAGCTGAAATAGATGAGCACCCAGTTGACGATGGGCAGCAGAATCCAGCCCTTGAAGAGCGGCAGCAGCAGGCCCAGCGCGATGAAGGTGCCCTGGCTCAGCAGGAACAGGAAGACGCACAGCAGCAGGTACGGCCAGCCAATGGTGCGCACGGCGTTCCAGGCGTTGGCGGGGTTCAGGGTTTCGACAAAGCTGCAGGTCTGCACCAGCACGATCTGCGTGGCGGGCAGCAAAAAGCACATGACCAGCCAGGCCAGCGTGCCCAGGGTGGGGCTCACGCTCTGCAGCCAGCCCACCACCATGGATTGCGCAATGACGATGGCGAACAGCTTCCAGGGCAGGTTCTTCCAGTCGGGGTCCAGCTCGGCGGGGTAGTCATCGGCGTTGTAGATGCCGCGCGAGCCCAGGGCGGTGATCTTGAAGCCGTAGCGCGAGGCCGCCAGCAAGATGCCGATCTCCACAATCAGGATGCCCAAGGCATCCGGCAGGAAGAAGATCACCTTGAACAGCATGCTGGACAGCGCCAGGATCAGGCTGTACATCAGCGGCTTGGATTGCAGCGGGAAGGTGAAGAAGGTGTTGAGCCGGTGCCAGAACGGTGCGGGCCGTTTGGCGGGCTGGGCCGTCTGGTCGAAGCCCGTGGGTCTTGTGGCCATGGTGTTGCTCCCGCCTCCCTGCGCGGGGTGCGCTGCCCGGGCGTTTTTCGCTTGGATGGGAGGCAGCGCCAATAGATTGCGCGGGAGTATAGGTGGGGCACACAGGCGCTTGGCGGCTGCACTTTCTCACACATTCCCGGTCTGGACAGGCGGCGCGCGGTAGCGCCTGAGCGGGTGCATCGGCTACGCTCAGAGCCTGCTTACGGTTTCGCAGGGGACCCCTGGGAGACCGTAAACAGGCTCTCATACCCCTTGCAGGCAAGAGTGATAAACACAATGAAAACACTTTGGAGGAATGCCCGGGCCACCACGGCGCTGGTGGGCGGGTTGCTGGTGGCCGCACAGGCGCAGGCGTTGCAGATCGTCAGCTTCAGCCCGCAGGGCGAGGTGGCGCGGGTGCGCCAGGCAGTGGCCAAGTTCGATGCGGCGGCCGTGACCTTTGGCGACCCCAAGGCCCCGGCGCCGCTGGCCATCAGTTGCAACGATGCGGCAGCCTCCAAGGGCACGGGCCGCTGGACCAGCGAGCGCGAATGGGTGTTCGACTTCGAGGCCGACCTGCCCCCGGGCATGCGCTGCACGGCCACCGTCAAGCCTGAGTTCAAATCAGCCTCTGGCGCTTTGTTGACGGGCGCAAAAAGCTATCAATTCAATAGCGGCGGACCCTTTGTGCAAGGCGTGCGGCCCAACACCTACCAGCAACTCGACGAAGAGCAGTTCTTTGTGTTGCAGCTCAACGGCCCGGCAACCACCGAGAGCGTGCAGGCCAACGTGTGGTGCGCGCTGGAAGGCGTGGGCGAGCGCGTGCCCGTGCGCATGATTGAAGGCGCCCAGCGCACCGACCTGCTTAAGGCCCTGGGTCTGGACAAGCGGGCCGCGAAAGAGCCGCTGCAGTTCCCCAGCTTTGCCTGCAACCGCAGGCTCACTTCCGGCTCGCAACTGCAACTGGTGTTTGGCAAGGGTGTGGCCACGCCCAGCGGGGTGGCCAACAGCGTGGAAAAGCGCTTCACCTACCGGGTGCGCGAAGCGTTTGCGGCCGAGTTCAGCTGCGAGCGTGAAAACGCCCAGGCGGCCTGCATGCCATTGCGCCCGCTGTCGCTGTCGTTCAACGCCCCGGTGCCGCGCAAGCTGGCCATGGCCATCCGGCTCAAGTCGGCCAACGAGACCTTCAAGCCCAGGGTGGATGGCGGCGAGGACGGCGGCGATGCCGATTCCGTGATCAACGGCGTGCAGTTCGACGCGCCCCTGCCAGAGCAGACCAGCTTTACGCTGGAGCTGCCCAAGGATTTCAAAGACGCCTCGGGCCGCACCCTGCGCAATGCCGCGAGCTTTCCGCTGAGGGTGGCTACGGCGGGCCTGCCGCCGCTGGCAAAATTTGCCGCCGCGCCATTTGGCGTGGTCGAGCGCTTTGCCGAAGGGCCGGATGGCCCCGCGCTGTTACCGGTAACGCTGCGCAATGTGGAAGCGGGCCTCAAGGTGCAAGGCCTGCAGACGGGCGCAGCGCCAGCGCCCACGGGCAAGGTGAGCACGCTCAAGCCATCGACCGATGCCGACATCATTGCCTGGTTCCGCAAGGTGGCGCGCTACGACAACTACCACGTGCAGCGCCGTGTGGCCGCACGCGATGTGAAGGGCCCGCTGCCCAAGGTGATCGACGACGAGCGCGACCATGTGCAGACGCGCATGCTCTCGTTGCTGGCGGGGCAGAGCGGCGTCAAGACGCTGGACTTGCCCCAGGTCACCGGCAAGGAACTGCGCCCGTTCGAGGTGGTGGGCATTCCGCTGCCGCCGGGCTTCCATGTGGTCGAGATCGCATCGCAAAAGCTGGGTGCTTCGCTGCTGGATGGACGCCATGGCGAGGGCCGCACCATGTACGTGCGCACCTCGGCGCTGGTGACCAACCTGGGCGTGCATTTCAAGCTGGGGCGTGAAAACGCGGCGGTGTGGGTCACCTCGCTGGACAAGGGCAAACCGGTGGCGGGCGCCAAAGTGCGCGTGTCGGACTGCCGTGGGCGCGAACTGGCGCAGGCCATCACCAACGAGCAGGGCGTGGCCATGATCGAGGGGCTGTCGCCCGATGCGCCGTCTTGCCACAGCAACGACGACTATGGACAGGGTTCGTCGGCCTATTTCGTCAGTGCCCGTCATGCGCAGGGCGGGGTGGAAGACATGGCCTTCACCTGGAGCGACTGGCAGCGGGGCATTGAGCCCTGGCGCTTTAACGTGCCCACCAGCAGCCAGGCCCATCCCGATGCACGGGCCCACACGGTGTTCGACCGCACCCTGCTGCGCGCGGGCGAGACGGTGTCGATGAAGCACTACTACCGCCTGGAAAACCGCAAGGGTTTTGACGCCCCCGCCGCAGGCCCGGGCACCTTGCTCATCACCCATGTGGGCAGCGGCCAGCAGTTTGAACAGCCGGTGCAGTGGCGCACAACCCCCACGGGCGGGCTGAGCGCCGTGAACAGCTTTGCCATTCCGCCCGCTGCCAAGCTGGGGGAATACAGCGTGGAGCTGCAAGGCGCTGGCGCAGAGCGTGGCACCATCACCACCGGCCAGTTCCGCGTGGAAGAGTTTCGTCTGCCGGTGCTGGAAGGGCGCATTGCCCCGGCCGACAGCAAGCCCCTGGTGCGCGTGCGCTCGGTGCCTGCCGATGTGCAGGTCAATTACGTGGCGGGCGGTGGCGCGGCGAACTTGCCAGTGCGCGTGTCGGCCCTGGTGCGCAGCAAGGTCCTGCAGTTTGCCGACTACGACATGTTCAGCTTCACGCCGCCCCGCCACAAGGGCGCCATCAGTGCGCAAAGTGACGATGAAGAAGCCAGCGCTGGCCAGGACGCGCGCGTGGTGGCCGACAAGCTGCCCCTGACGCTGGACCGCAACGGCACCGGCAAGGTCACCATCGACAACCTGCCCCAGGCCCGCCGCGCGCGTGAACTGCTGCTGGAAGCCACCTACGCCGACCCCAATGGCGAAGTGCAAACCCTGCGCAGCACCCACACGCTGTGGCCTGCGGGCGTGGTGGCGGGCATCAAGACCGAGGGCTGGGCATCGGCCAGCCAGAAGATCCGCTTCCAGGCCCTGGCGCTGCAGCACAACGGCCAGGCAGCCCCCAATACGGCGCTGCAGGTGCAGGCCATTGCGCGCATCACCACCACCACGCGCAAGCGCATGGTGGGCGGCTTCTACAGCTACGACAACCAGACATCCACCAAAGACCTGGGCACGGTGTGCACCGGCAAGAGCGACAGCCGTGGCCTGCTGCTGTGCGACGCCAAGCTGGACGAGGCCGGTGAGGTGGAACTGGTGGTGACCGCCACCGACCGCGATGGCAACACCAGCGAGGCTGCTTCGTCCGTGTGGGTGACTCGCCAGGGCGAACTGTGGTTTGGCGGTGAAGACCATGACCGCATCGACCTGCTGCCCGAGAAGAAGAGCTACCAGGTGGGCGAGACCGCCAAGTTCCAGGTGCGCATGCCGTTCCGCTTTGCCACTGCGCTGGTGGCGGTGGAGCGCGAGGGCATCATCGAAACCCATGTGCTGCAGCTCAATGGGCAAGATCCCACGGTGAGCCTGAAGGTGCAGTCCGACTGGGGCCCCAACGTCTACGTGAGCGTGCTGGCCCTGCGTGGTCGCCTGCGTGAGGTGCCTTGGTACAGCTTCTTCACCTGGGGCTTCAAGGCGCCGGGCGAGTGGTGGAACGCCTTCTGGTACGAGGGCAAGGAATACCAAGCACCGTCAGCGCTGGTCGATTTGTCCAAACCCGCCTTCCGCCTGGGGCTGGCTGAAATCCGCGTGGGCACGCAGACCCACCAGATCAACGTGAAGGTGGCGGCCGACAAGGAAAGCTACCCGGTGCGTGGCAAGGCCCAGGTCACCATCACCGCCACGCTGCCCGGCGGCAAGCCTGCCGCCCACGCCGAAGTGGCCTTGGCTGCTGTAGACCAGGCCCTGCTGGAGCTGATGCCCAACACCAGCTGGAACCTGCTCGAAGCCATGCTGCAGCGCCGCAGCTGGGGCGTGCAGACCTCCACCGCACAGATGGAAATCATCGGCCGGCGCCACTATGGCAAGAAGGCGGTGCCTGCGGGCGGCGGCGGCGGCCGTGCGCAAACACGCGAGCTGCTCGACACGCTGCTGCTGTGGAACCCTACCGTGCAGCTCGATGCCAACGGGCAGGCCAAGGTGACGGTGCCGCTGAACGACGCACTCACCACCTTCAAGATCGTGGCGGTGGCCGATGCGTCTGCCGGGTTGTTTGGCACGGGCAGCACCAGCATCCGCGCCACACAAGACCTGCAGATCATCAGCGGCCTGCCGCCGCTGGTGCGCGAGGGCGACAACTTCCGTGCGCAAATCACATTGCGCAACACCACCAAGGCGGCCATGAAGGTGGAAGTGGCACCGCGTGCCACGCTGCTGGAACTCAAGCCCCAGCAGGTGGACATCCCCGCCGGTGAAGCGCGTGAAGTGGCGTGGGACGTGACGGCGCCAGCGCAGTTGGCGCAGACCCGTGCCGAGGCCATCCTGTGGGAAATCCAGGCGCGCGACACCGCTTCGGGCGCTACCGATGCGCTCAAGGCCCGCCAGCGCATCGTGCCCGCCGTGCCGCTCACGGTGCAGCAGGCCACGCTGGTGCAGGTGGATGGCAAGTTCGCCATCGATGCCGCGCTGCCCGCAGACGCCATCCCCGGCCGGGGCGGTTTGAAGATGTCGCTGCAGCCCAAGCTGGGAGGCTCGGGAGATGGGGGCCTGCCCGGCGTGCGCGACTGGTGGGCGGCCTACCCGTTCAGCTGCCTGGAGCAGCAGACCAGCAAGGCCGTGGGCCTGCGCGACGGCAAGCTGTGGCAAACCGTGGTGGCCAACCTGCCCACGTATCTGGACAGCGACGGCCTGGCCAGCTACTTCCCGCCGCGCAGCGGCGATGCCAACACGGGCAGCGACACCCTCACGGCCTACCTGCTGGCCGCTACGCACGAGGCTGCCGCCATCAACCCCGCTTTCGCTCTGCCCGACGAGGCCCGTGCGCCGATGGAGCGCGCCCTGATCGCGTTTGTGGAAGGCCGCATCCAGCGCAACCACTGGAGCCCGCGCAAAGACCTGGACATGCGCAAGCTCGCCGCCATCGAGGCGCTGTCGCGCTACGGCAAGGCCCAGGGCCGCATGGTCAGCAGCATCACCATTGCGCCCAACCAGTGGCCCACGCACTCGGTGATTGACTGGGTGAATGTTTTGAAGCGCGTAGCCGACGTGCCCGAGCGCGACAAGCGCCTGGCCGAGGCGATGCAAATATTGCGCGCGCGCCTGTCGTTCCAGGGCACCAAGCTCATCTTCAGCACCGAGCAGGACGACTACTGGTGGTGGCTGATGCAAAACGGCGACGTGAACACCGCGCGCCTGATGCTGGCCGTGATGGACGACCCCACCTGGAAGGACGACATGGGCCGCCTGGCCAATGGCTTCATCAGCCGCCAGCAGGCCGGTGCCTGGCACACCACCACGGCCAACCTGTGGGGTGGCCTGGCGCTGGAAAAATTCAGCGCCAAGTTTGAAGCCACGCCCGTGGCGGGCGCCACCAAGGCCGCCATGGGCGGCAACAACGCCAGCGTGGACTGGAGCAAAGTCGAGCGCGTCAAGACCACCGACGCCAGCGGCGCCGCCCACCAGACCACCTGGTTTGGCGCGCCCGCCGCACCGGGCAACCTGAAGAACAACACCATGTTCCTGCCCTGGGGCAAGGCCGGTAGTTCTATAGGTAGCAAAGAGGCGCTGGAGGTGACCCACCAGGGCACCGGCAAGCCCTGGCTCACCTTGCAGTCGGTGGCAGCGGTGGAACTGAAGGCGCCGTTCGCAGCCGGCTATTCCATCAAGAAGACGGTGACCCCGGTCGAGCAGGCCAACAAGTCGCTGCCCGCAGGCCAGTACACCCGTGGCGATGTGCTGCGTGTGAAGCTGGAGGTGAACGCCAGCGCCGACATGACCTGGGTGGCCATCACCGACCCGATCCCGGGCGGCGCCACCATTTTGGGCAGCGGCCTGGGCCGCGACTCGGAGATCGCCACGCAGGGCGAAAAGCAAAGCGGCAGCGGCTGGGCGGCGTTTGAAGAGCGCAGCTTTGAGTCCTTCCGCAGCTACTACCAATACCTGCCCAAGGGCACCGTGACCATGGAATACACCGTGCGCCTGAACAACGTGGGCGACTTCGCCTTGCCACCCAGCCGGGTGGAAGCACTGTACGCGCCCGAGATGTTTGGTGAAGCGCCGAATGCACGGGTGAAGGTGGGGGCCGCGAAGTGACCCCACGGCACGCCGTCATGGCCCAGTCCCCTGCCACCTGGCGGTGGGTAGCGGGCCGGGCGGCCACCTGCGTGCACCTGTTGCCCACAACACCCCCAGCCCCATGAGCCTGAGTGTGTTTGTGGAGGTGCGGTTCTGGCTGCTGGTGATCTTTTCGCTGGTGCTGCCTGCAGGCATTTATGGCGTGCTGCTGCGCTCTCGCTCCATCTCCAGCCTGGCGGTGCTGGTCTTTGGTGTAGCGCTGGTGTTGATCGCGGGGGTGGACGTGTACCTGCTGCAGTCCCTCAGCTCGCTGGCCAAAACCTCTCCCTCGCTGGCCGATGACGCCCTGTTTGTGTCCGAGCTGTCGATTGCATTGTATGTGCTGCCCGTGGTGTTTGGCGGCATTGGGGTCAACCTGATTTCCCATGTGCTGCTGCGCCACCTCACCGAGGCAGAAAAGCGCTTTGAGCGGGAGCACCCGCGTGATTAGCCCTTCCTGGGTGGGCTCATCGTTTGGACTGCACATGGCTGAATGTTGCTATGTTTTTGGTAGCTGTTTGCGCACACTTCATAGGGGTAGAACGCCTGTGCTGCCCATAAAATGGCGCGCATCTAGTCCCTAAGTGCTTCATGAAAAATATCGACGCCTTCAAGGCCCACGGCGACATCATCTGGAACATCGCCAACTTGCTGCGCGGTCCCTACCGCCCACCGCAATACCGCCGGGTCATGATTCCTCTCACGGTGCTGCGCCGTCTGGACTGCGTGCTGGAAGCCAGTAAAGATGCCGTCATCAAGCACCACAAGCAGCTCAAAGAGCAAACCGACAAAGACGGCAAGCCCAAGTACGACGCCGAGACCATCGAAAAAATGGTCTTCCACAAGTTCAAGCTGGCGTTCTTCAACACCAGCGAATTCACTTTTCAGAGCCTGCTGGGCGACCCTGACAAGCTGGCAGCCAACTTGGCGAACTACATGGCGGGATTCTCCTCCCGCGCTCGCAAGATCATTGAGAAGTTCAAGTTTGAAGAAGAGATCGAAAAACTTGAAGAAGCCAACCGCCTGTTTGATGTGATCAAGCAGGTCGCTGCCGTAGACCTGCACCCCGACACCATTCCCAACATTGCCATGGGCTATTTGTTTGAGGACTTGGTGCGCCGCTTTAACGAGCAGGCCAACGAAGAGGCGGGCGATCACTTCACCCCGCGTGAAGTCATCAAGCTCATGGTGAACCTCTTGTTCACGCATGACGACTTGGTGTATCGCAAGGCCAAGCTCATCAAAATCTACGACCCCACCTGCGGCACGGGTGGCATGTTGTCAGAGTCTGAAAAGGTCATCAAAGACCCGGAGACTGGCCTCAACCCCAGCGCCGAAGTGCGCCTGTTCGGGCAAGAGTACAACCCCGAGTCCTTTGCCATTTGCGGCTCGGACTTGATGATCAAAGGTGAAGAAGTCAACAACATCGTCTTTGGCGACACGCTGGGTACCGGCAAGCCCAAAGAAGGCTTTGCCGATGGCGACGGCCACCCCGGAGAACACTTTCACTTCATGCTGGCCAACCCGCCTTTTGGGGTGGAGTGGAAGCCCGAGAAAGACTTCGTCACCAAAGAGCACGACACCTTTGGCTTTAAGGGCCGCTTTGGCCCCGGCCTGCCGCGCATCAACGACGGTGCGCTGCTCTTTTTGCTGCACATGATCTCCAAAATGCAGCCCGCGCCCGAGAAGGGTGGCGAGGGCTCGCGCATTGCCGTCGTCTTCAACGGCTCGCCGCTCTTTACGGGCGATGCGGGCAGTGGCGAGAGCAACATCCGCCGCTGGATCATTGAAAACGACATGCTGGAGGCGGTGATTGGCCTGCCCGACCAGCTCTTCTACAACACCGGCATCTACACCTATGTGTGGATCGTCACCAACCGCAAAGCCGCGCAGCGCAAAGGCCGGGTGCAGCTCATCAACGCCACCGACTTTGCCTGGAAGATGAAGAAAAGCCTGGGCGACAAGCGCAAGCGCATGGGCGACGGCACCGATGGCACGCCTGACCACCTGGCCGCCATCACCCGCCTGTATGGCGACTTCGCCAAAGACGTACGCAAAACCGTTGCTGAAATTCAGACCAACATCGACCCCAAGCGCGACCAGACCAAGAGCCAATGCGTCAGCAAGATTTTTGACAACCAAGACTTCGGCTTCCTCAAAATCACCGTAGAGCGCCCCCTGCGCCTGAATTTTGCGGTGACCGATGCGCGCATTGCGAGCGTCAAGCAAACCAACGCCTTTTGGGAACTGGCCTTGTCCCGCAAGCGCAAAAACCAAGCGCAAATTGACACCGAGGTGCTGCAAGGTAAAGCGGCCCAAGCCGCCATCCTGGCCGTGCTGGAAGGCATGCGGCCTGCTTTTGCAGACGGGCACACTGTCAAAGACCGGCCCACCTTCGACAAGCTGCTGACCGCAGCCTTTGCGGCGGCCGACCTGGAGCTGGACAGCAAGCTCAAAACCGCCTTGCTCGCCCCCGGCAGCTTGGGTGCCAAAGACCCCAGCGCCGACATCTGCCGCGACAAAAAGGGCAACCCAGAGCCCGATGCCGACCTGCGCGACACCGAAAACGTGGCCCTGCCCCCCGGCATCCCCCAACCCCGGCCGCTGGACGATGGGGGGAAAAAGAACAAGGGCAAGGTGGGCACCGCACCTTTGCTCAAGCTGGTGCAAGCCCACTGTGAGGCCTACCTGGCCAAAGAAGTGCTGCCCTACCGGCCCGACGCGTGGATAGACCACAGCAAAATCAAAGTGGGCTACGAGATACCGTTCAACCGCCACTTCTACGAATACGAGCCACCGCGCCCGCTGGCAGACATTGAGGCCGACATTCTGGCGCTGGAGAAAGACATCATGGCGATGCTTCAGGACGTGACGGCATGAGCGCGAAGCTCATCCGGGGTCGAACCTGTAAGTACTACTTACCAGTTCAATTTGAATCGGATTCCAGCAAGTCAGTGGTCAAGGAATCCTTGATAACTGCACGGAGGGGATCCAATTGAACATCAAGCCCTATTCGAAATACAAGCCATCGGGTATCGAATGGTTTGGTGCTCTTCCTTCGCATTGGGTTGTGAAGCGCCTTCGTTTCGCGACCGAGCGCATTGAGCAAGGGTGGTCGCCCCAGTGCGACAACCAAGCAGCCGACGACGACGCCTGGGGCGTGATGAAGGTCGGTTGCGTCAATGGCGATCAGTTCGACGCCAGTGAAAACAAGGCATTGCCGCCAGAGCTGGACCCGAAGACTGAGTACGAATTGCGTCCAGGCGACGTGTTGATCAGCCGCGCCAATACCCGTGAGCTGGTGGGCAGCGCGGCCATCGTACCGAGTGACGTGCGTTCCAAGCTATTGCTGTGCGACAAACTGTTTCGCATTGCCCTGAGCCCTGAAGTCGATGCCGCGTATTTGACGTTTTGCTTGCGCACTCGTGCGGCGAGATTCCAATACGAGCAAGACGCAACCGGCGCCAGTGGCTCCATGCAGAACATTGGCCAGGACGCCATCAAGAACTTGGTTTTCCCATTTCCTTCATATGCGGAACAACAACAAATCGCCGCCTTCCTCGACTGGAAAACCGACCAGATCGACGCGCTGATTGCCAAGAAGCAAGCGCTGCTGCAAAAGCTCAAAGAAAAGCGCCTAGCCGTTATCACCCAAGCCGTGACCAAGGGCCTGAACCCGGATGCACCCATGCGCGATTCGGGGATTGCTTGGCTGGGTGAGGTGCCTGAGCATTGGCAGACGAAAAGACTTCGTCACTGTGCTGGATTGGTTACAAGTGGTTCCAGGGGTTGGGCGCAGCACTTTGCGGATACGGGCTCACTGTTCCTGCGAATTACGAACCTCACTCGCGATTCGATTCAGCTACTCCTTGATGATTTGCAACGAGTGGAACCGCCCGAAGGTGCTGAGGGGGATCGAACCTTTACAAAACCGGGTGATCTGCTGATTTCAATCACAGCCGACTTGGGATCGGTCGCTGTAATCCCTGAAGGCCTTGAGGGCGCCTATGTCAGCCAGCATCTCTCACTCGTCCGACTTGATTCAGAAGATATTGAATCGCGTTGGATCGCCTATTCCATCCTGTCTCATATCGGGAAACATCAGTTGGTTGGTGCTGGCTATGGCGGAACTAAAGTGCAATTGAGTTTGGCGGACATCAAAGAGATTGTTTTTTGCCATCCGCCAACACGGGATGAACAAAAGCGTGTTTTGGAATTTATACAAGCCGAAACAGCAAAATCAGATGAATTGATTTCGTTAGCAGAATCCGCCATCACCCGCCTCACCGAATACCGCTCCGCCCTCATCACCGCAGCCACCACCGGAAAGATCGATGTGCGTGGTTGGCAAGCACCACAGGAGACCGTATGAAATTTGAAACCTTCAAGGCGGGCGCCTGGACGCCGCGCTACCAATACAAGAGTTTTGAGCCCGTGCTGGTAGACCATGCTTGGATTTGGGAAGACCCCACCATCAATGCGCTACTGGAATCTGCCAACCGGGCCTTGGGTGAGTTGAATGCGTTCTCCCTCATCGTGCCGGACATTGACCTGTTCATTGAAATGCACGTGGTGAAAGAAGCGCAAACCTCCAGCCGCATTGAAGGCACGCAGACCGGCATGGACGAAGCGCTGATGACCGAAGACCAGATTCAGCCCGAGAAGCGGGACGACTGGCGCGAGGTGCGCAACTATGTGGATGCCGTGAACGGTGCCATTGCCGAGCTGCAGACACTGCCCCTGTCTAACCGCTTGCTTCGCAAGACACATGAAATTTTGATGCGAGGCGTGCGGGGTGAAAACAAGCAACCCGGCGAGTTCCGCATCAGTCAAAACTGGATTGGCGGCTCCAGCCTGATGGACGCGGTATTTATCCCCCCGCATCCGGATGGCGTGCCCGCCTTGATGAGTGACCTGGAGAAGTTTTGGCACGACGAAAGCATTACCGTGCCGCACCTGATTCGGCTGGCCATCAGCCACTACCAGTTTGAAACCATTCACCCGTTTCTGGATGGCAATGGGCGCATTGGGCGGCTGCTGGTGCCGCTGTATTTGGTGAGCAACGGGCTGCTGGCGAAACCATCGTTGTACCTGTCGGACTTTTTTGAGCGAAACAGGGCCAGCTACTACGACGCGCTGATGCGGGTGCGGGTCTCCAACGACATGATCCATTGGGTGCGTTTTTTTCTGCAGGGGGTGGCAGAAACGGCAACCAAGGGGCGCAATGTGTTCAAGGAGATTTTGGCCTTGAGGACGGATGCCGAGCACAAACTACTGTCTCTGGGCAAGCGCGCACCCAATGCAAAGCAAGCGCTCAACTTGCTGTACAGACGCCCCATGTTGAGCGCTACGGACTTGGAGCATGGGTTGGGCGTTAGCCACCCGACCGCCAATGCCTTGCTACGTGACTTTATTCGGCTGGGGATTTTGAGAGAGATCACCGGCGCTGCTCGACATCGCCTGTACGTGTTCGAAACTTACCTTGAATTGTTTACAAGGTAAGGGAAATTAATTTCCCTTACATTGCGAGCCTCGTAAGGTAAAGATTCGGCCATCTCACTATGAAAAAGCACACTGAAGCCCGGCTGGAAGATGCCATTGTGGACAGCCTGACCCGCGAGGGCGGCTTTGAGCTGGTGGACTATCGGCATGGTCCGGCTGCGGGCCGCTATGACAAGGCGTTGGCGCTGGACCCGGCGCTGGTGCTGGGCTTTATCCAAACCACCCAGCCTAAGGTGTGGCACAGCCTGCAGGCCATCCACCAGGGCGATACGCCCAAGGTGGTGTTGGACCATTTGGCCAAAGAGCTGGACACCAAGGGCATGCTCAAGGTGCTGCGCCAGGGCTTCAAGTGCTATGGCAAGAAGCTGCGGGTGGCGGTGTTTGCGCCAAGCAACGCCATGAACCCCGACACGCTGGCGCTGTATGGGCACAACCAGCTCACGGTGACACGCCAGTTGTATTACAGCGATGCACACAGCAAGTCGCTGGACTTGGTGCTGTTTTTGAACGGTCTGCCCATTGCCACGGCGGAACTGAAGAACCCGCTCTCGGGCCAAACGGTGGAAGACGCCAAGCGCCAGTACAAGCGCGACCGCGATGCGCGCGAACTGCTGTTTGAGTTCAAAAAACGTGCGCTGGTGCACTTTGCGGTAGACCAGGACCAGGTGTTCATGGCTACACGGCTGAGTGGTGACAAGACGTTCTTCTTGCCCTTTAACCTGGGCGACCACGGCCATGCGGGCAACCCGCCTGCGGCAGACGGCGGCTACCGCACGGCCTACCTGTGGCGCGAGGTGTGGCAGCGCGATAGCCTGCTGGACATCGTGGGCCGCTTTATGCACCTGCAGGAGGAGGACAAGCGCATCCTCACCGACGAGGGCATCAAGAAGATCCACAAAGAGACCATGATCTTCCCGCGCTACCACCAGTTGGACGCAGTGCGCAAGCTGGTGGCCCACGCCCAGGCGCATGGGCCGGGGCGCAACTACCTGGTGCAGCACTCGGCGGGCTCGGGCAAGTCCAACTCCATTGCCTGGCTGGCGCACCGCCTGAGCAGCCTGCACGACGCGGCAGACAAGAAGGTGTTTGACTCGGTGATTGTGGTGACTGACCGGCAGGTGCTGGACGCGCAGTTGCAAGACACCATTTACCAGTTTGAGCATAAGCAAGGCGTGGTGCAAAAGATTGACGAAGACACGCGCCAACTGGCCCAGGCGCTGGCGGGCGGCACGCCCATCGTCATCACCACGCTGCAGAAGTTTCCGTTCATTACCGAAACGCTGGACAAGCTGCGCAAAGAGAACCACCCCGGCATTGCCATTGACACCCAAGACAAGCAGTTTGCGGTGATTGTGGACGAGGCGCACAGCTCGCAGTCGGGTGAAAACGCCATGGAACTCAAAGGCGTGCTGAATGCCCACCGCATTGAGGAAGAGGCGGCGCAATACGTGGCAGAGCATGGGCTGGATGCCGATGAAGACGAGGCCGACCCGCTGGCGGGTGTGGTGCGCGAGATGCGCAAGCGCGGCAAGCAAAGCAACCTGAGCTTTTTTGCGTTTACCGCCACGCCCAAGTTCAAAACCAAAAAGGTGTTTGACGAGCCTGGCCCCAACGGGCAGTCGCCCTTTCACCTGTACACCATGCGCCAGGCGATTGAGGAGAAGTTCATCCTCGATGTGCTCAAGCACTACATCACCTACGAAGCGTACTTTCGCCTGGTGCAGGTAGGCGACGACGACCCGCATGTGGAGCGCAAGAAGGCTGCCCGCGCCTTGGCCCGCACGCTCACCTTCCATGAGGTGAACCTGCGCAGCAAAACCGAGGTGATGGTGGAGCACTTTCGCACCCATGTGCGCCACAAAATCGGTGGCCGCGCCAAGGCCATGGTGGTGACTGACGGGCGCTTGCACGCGGTGCGTTACAAGCAAACCTTTGATGCCTACATTGCCGAGAAGGGCTACACCGATGTGAAAACGCTGGTGGCTTTCTCGGGCACCGTGGAAGACCCGCGCTTTCCGGGCAAGAGCCTGACCGAAGTGGGCATGAACGGTGGCATCAAGGAAAAAGAGCTGCCCGAAAAGTTCGAAAGCGCCGAATACCAGGTGCTTCTGGTGGCCGAGAAGTACCAAACCGGCTTTGACCAGCCCTTGCTGCACACCATGTATGTAGACAAGAAGCTGACTGGGCTGCAAGCGGTGCAAACCTTGTCGCGGCTGAACCGCAGCTGCGCGGGCAAGGAAGACACGTTCATTCTGGACTTCAGGAACACGCCCGAAGAAATCTTTGCAGCCTTCAAGCCCTATTACGAAGACACACCGACCGACCCGCTGACTGACGCGCAGCACCTGTACCGGCTGCACCACCAGATTGAGGAAACGGGGCTGATCTTCGAAGAAGAGGTGAATGCGTTTTGCGCGGTGTACTTCAAGTCGGTGCGCAAGCATTCGATGTCTGACCACGCCGCAATGAACGGTGTGCTGGACCAAGCGGTAGACCGGTTCAAAGAGCTGGATGAAGAGGACCGCGAAGAAACCAAAGCCCTGCTGGTGAACTTTCGCAACCTGTATGCCTTTATGTCGCAGGTCATCCCCTACCAAGACTCGGACCTGGAAAAGCTCTACACCTACTTGCGCTTTTTGCTCACCAAACTGCCGCGCCGTGAAGGCGGTGGCACCGTGCAACTGGATGAAGAAGTGGAGCTGCAGTACTACCGGCTGCAAAAGATTGGTGAGGGCCGCATTGACCTCAATGCAGGGCAAGCCCAGCCACTCAAAGGCCCGAGCGATGTGGGCACTGGGCAAGAGGACACGCCGATTCGCCTGTCTGAACTGATTGATTTGCTGAACGAGCGTTTTGGTACCGACTTCACACAAGCCGACCAACTCTTCTTTGATCAGATTCAAGAAGAGGCCGTTCAGAGCGACGTGCTGCAGCAAGCCGTGGACAACAATTCGATAGAGGACTTCCGCTACGTGTTTGAAAAGGCGTTTGAAAGCCTTGTGATAGACCGCATGGAAGGCAACGAAGAAATCTTTGGCAAGCTGATGGCAGATGGCGAGTTCCGCAAGCTGGCGCAAGAGGACTTGATGCACAAGGTCTACCGCAGCCTGAAAAATAGGAAGCCGCGTTGAAGCCTCTGATTGCTTCTTTTTTAATAGCTGCTTGCGCAATGCCTGCAAGCGCTATACCCACCTACGACGAAGTCCGCGCTGACTTCCGCCCTTCCGACACCGTGATCCTTTCCACCGAAGGCGAGGTGGTGCAGCGCCTGCGCACCGACGCCACGGTGCGCCGCGGCCAGTGGGTGCCGCTGGCCGATGTGTCGCCTGCGCTGCGCATGGCGCTGGTGCTGAGTGAGGACAAGCGCTTTTACGAGCACAGCGGGGTGGATTGGCGCGCTGCCTCGGCCGCTGCCTGGGGCAACCTGTGGAACCAGCGCACGCGGGGGGCCAGCACCATCACCATGCAACTGGCGGGGCTGCTGGATGGCGACTGGAGGCAGGGACCCGGGGGGCGATCCGTGGTGCAAAAAATTGGGCAGACGGTGGCCGCACAGGTGCTGGACCGGCGCTGGCGCAAGGACCAGATTCTGGAGGCGTACCTGAACCTCGTGCCGTTTCGCGGCGAGGTGGTGGGCATTGATGCGCTCAGCCGCACTCTGTTTGGCAAGGCAGCCCATGGCCTGCAAGACCGCGAGGCAGCCGTGGCCGCCGCCCTGGTGCGCGCCCCCAACGCCAAGCCGGCCCTGGTGGCGCAGCGTGCCTGCGGCGTGTTGCGGGCCATGCAGCCGCCAAAAGCCGCAGTGGATTGCGATGCGTTGGAACTGTTTACCACCGCCGCCGTGCAGCGGCGCGCGTTTGATGCCACCGAAGGCGCAGCGCCGCACTTTGCGCGCTATGCCTTGCGCCAGCAGGCAGAGGCGGCGGCAGCGTCACCAGCCGCCCCATCCGCCGCCAGCAATGGCACCCCGCAGCTGCGCACCACCTTGCGCGCGCCCTTGCAGCGCTTTGCCACCCAAACCCTGCAGCAGCACCTGCGTGAACTGCGCGGGCGGAATGTGGAAGACGGCGCGGTGCTGGTGCTGGACAACGCCACGGGGGCTGTGCTGGCCTGGGTAGGTTCTTCAGGAGCGTTGAGCCAGGCCAGCGAGGTCGATGGCGTGCTGGCCGCGCGCCAGCCAGGCTCCACGCTCAAGCCGTTTCTGTACGCGCAGGCGATTGCCGAGCAGCGCCTCACGGCGGCTTCGCTGGTGGATGACTCGTCGGCCCAGATCGCCACGTCCAGCGGCCTGTACATCCCGCAGAACTACGACCGCCAGTTCAAGGGCTGGGTGTCGGTGCGCACGGCGCTGGCCGCGTCGCTCAATGTGCCGGCCGTGCGCACGCTGGTGATGGTGACGCCCGATGCCTTCCACCACCAACTGGGCGCGCTGGGCCTGCCGTTGCGCGAAAACGGTGATTACTTTGGCTACAGCCTGGCCCTGGGCAGTGCCGAGGTGCCCTTGCTGCACCTGACCAATGCCTTTCGTTCGCTGGCCAACGGCGGGCGCTTCAGCCCGGTGGTGGTGTTGCCGACGCAAGCCCGCCCGGCGTTCACCCCGGCGCTGGATGCGCGCGCTGCCTTCATCGTGGGCGACATCCTGTCGGACGGCAACGCCCGCGCCCGCACCTTCGGCACCGACAGCGTGCTGGCCACCCGCTTCTGGTCGGCCGTGAAAACCGGCACCAGCAAAGACATGCGTGACAACTGGGCGGTGGGCTGGTCCGAACGCTACACCGTGGGCGTGTGGGTGGGCAATGCCAGCGGCGCTGCGATGCACGATGTGAGCGGCACCAGCGGGGCCGCGCCCGTGTGGGCTACCGTGATGGGCTTTCTACATGCGCGCGAGCCCAGCCGCCCGCCGCGCCCGCCGCAGGGGCTGGTGCAGTGGCCTGTGCGGTTTGGGCCTGCGGGGGGCGATGGCGACAGCGCCACGGCCTCACTCCCGCTGGAGGCTGCGCGCACCGAGTGGTTTGTGCCAGGCACGCAGCAGTCTGTGTTTGCTATCAATAACGTAGCTGATGGCGCTTTATCAGTAAGCGCTGGAGGCCAAAAACGTTCAAAACCCGCAGAACCCCAGGCTGACCTGGGGCCTGCGCGTATCCTGATGCCGGTTCACGGCACGGTCATCGCGCTGGATCCGGACATTCCGCCCCAGTCCCAGCGCTTGCGGCTGCAGACCGCCGACCGTGCAGCCCCCCGCCTGGCATGGCGCATGGACGGCAAGCCGCTGGGCCGGGGGGCTGTGCTGGAATGGCTGCCCTGGCCGGGCCGACACACGCTGGAGCTGGTGGACGCCCAGGGGCTGGTGCTGGACACGGTGCGTTTTGAAGTGCGCGGCGCCGGGGTGGCGCCGGGGGCCGTCGGTTATTTCCCCTGATGCCGTTGTGGCGATCACTACAATGGTGTGCAACTCTATGCATATGTTGTCCATACATGCTTATTCCCCCGCGCATTTCACGCCACAGCGGCAGTGAAATCCACCGCGACGGCCCCTTAGCAGCCGCTTCACGGCCCAGTCAGGGGCCTGACCGTCGTTCTGCAGGCAGTGCGCGGGCCCGAGGAGCCGGCTTCGATCAATAGCCACGCATGTCTGCCGTCCGTTCCCTTCTGTCTCAGCGGTTTCTCTGGATGGCCTTGCTGCTGTCCCTCGGGATCGGCGCCTTGTCAGTGCGTGCTCTGTGAACGTTGCGCAACGACGAATGGACCTACGCTCTCAAAGCCAACACCAACCTGGTGGGCACGCTGGCGCATTCGCTGGAGTGGACGCTGGATTCGGTGGACCAGTCTTTGATCACGGTGGTGGAGGGGATTGAGAGCGCGGGCGAGTTGTCCCCTTCAGCCCATATGCGCGATCGCCTGCGGGAAGTCGTTCGCTTTGAGAGCGTGGTGCGCCTGCATGCATTGGGCAATGTGGTGGTGATCAATGCCCAGGGCGATGTGATTCTGGATTCTGGCTCGCAGGAGCCTCGCAAGGCCAACGTTGCCGACCGGGATTATTTTCTGGCGTTCAAGGAGCAGGGGCATGAGGGCCTGTTTGTGGGCCGGCCGGTGCCCTCCCGCATTACCGGGGTCATGTCGCTGCCCCTGGCGCGCGGCTTTCGCACACCCCAGGGCGAGTTTGGCGGCATTGTGCTGGGTGCTGTGCGGCTGAGCTACTTCAACGAGCTGTTTGCCTCGGTGGATCTGGGCGAGAGCAGCGGCGTCAATCTGTTTCGTAACGATGGTGTCATCGTTTCGCGCTTTCCCTATGGTGACGCGGACGTGGGCAAGAGCATTGCGGGCACGCCCAACATGATCCGCTTTCAGCAGGAGAAAGAAGGCAGCTTTGTGGGGCGTGCGGCGCTGGATGGGGTGGAGCGCTCGTATTCCTTCAAGCAGGTGGGGCGCTTTCCGCTGATCCTGAACTTGGCCCAGGCCAAGGCCACCATTTTCAAGAAGTGGAACCGCTCGGCTTGGGGGCTGGGGCTGTTCACTTTCGCGCTCATGCTGGCGTGCATGGCGCTGGCGGTGCTTTTCAACCGCGAGTTGCATCGCCGCCAGGCGGTGAGTGCGCAACTGCAGCGCGCCGAGCGCGACATGAGCAATATCTTGCACAGCATCCCTTCGCTGGTCGGCTCGTGGGATGTGAACCTCTACAACCGTTTTGGCAACCAGGCCCACGAGACCTGGTTTGGCGTGCCGCTTGAAAAGCTGCACGGAATGCACATGCGCGATCTGCTGGGGCCCAAACGCTTCCAGCAAACAGAACAGCTGCTGGCCAAAGCCCTGGAGGGCGAGGTGCAGGTGTTTGAAACCAAGTTTACGGATGCCCAGGGAATTCCGCGGCACCTGATTGTTTCGTGCACCCCCGAGCGCGATGGGGACAAGGTACTGGGCCTGTTCGTGCAGGGCACCGATATCAGCGAACGCAAGCGCATGGAAGACCTGCTCTTTGAAGAAAAAGAGCTGATGCGCCTGACCCTGCAGTCCATTGGCGATGCCGTGGTGTGCTGCGACGCGCAGGGGCAAGTCACCTATCTGAACCCAGTGGCTCAGCGGCTTACAGGCTGGCAGGGCTTCGACGCCGCTGGCTGCGATGTGGATGAAGTCATTCGGCTGGTTCCGTCGGAGGTGGGCGCTGATCTCAAGAGCCCGCTGCGCGCTGCCATGCGGGACGACCGTGCCTTGCCGCCTACGCGCGGCGCAGTTTCCCATCGCACCACCCACCAGCGGTTTGATGTGGAACTTTCAGCCAGCCCGATTGCCGACCGCCATGGCCATGTGACGGGCGCGGTGGCTGTGCTGCGCGATGTGACCCAGGCTGTGGCCATGCAGGCGCGTATGGCGCGGCTGGCCCATTACGACGTGCTGACCGACTTACCCAACCGCGTGTTGCTGCAAGACCGCGCCCAGCAAGCCATTGCCCAGGCCCAGCGTGAAGGCAAGTGCGTGGCGGTGATTTACCTCGACCTCGATGGTTTCAAGCAGGTCAACGACGCCATGGGCCACGACGTGGGCGACCAGCTGCTGGTGCAGTGGTCACGCCGCCTGCAGGCCGTGGTGCGGCAGACCGACACGGTGTGCCGCCAGGGCGGTGATGAATTCGTTTTGCTGCTGCCAGCCATTGGCGGCGCCGAGCAGGCGGGTGTGGTGGCGCGCAAACTCATGCAGCAGTGCGTGGAGCCGTTCGTGCTGCAGGGCGTGACCCTGTCGCTGGGGCTCAGCGGGGGCATCAGCCTGTACCCACAGCATGGCCAGAATCTGGACGAGCTCACGCGCCATGCCGACGCTGCGATGTATGCCGCCAAGCAGGCCGGGCGCAACCAGATCCGCCAGTATCAGGGCCCCGCAACGCCGCCCAGCCTGGTGGTGCAGAAGGACGAACTTGCCTGAAGCCCTGAACGGGTGCGCGCAGCGCATGACGTTCCTTTCGCACCCGGTTGACGGCGAGGATGGCTGGCCATGCGCTTCGCCAGCAATGGGCCGAGCACCGTGCCACGGCACGGAATGGAAATTTGTTGCAAGCCCGCGCAAATAATTTTGATGGTCTGGCGTTTTGCCAGGGCCTACCATGCGGCGCTGTATTTCAAGAACGGAGCGAGAGCGTGCCAGACCTGTCCAAAATCACCTGTATCGAAGACCTGCGCGTCATCGCCCAGCGCCGCGTGCCGCGCATGTTCTATGACTATGCAGACTCGGGTTCGTACACCGAGGGAACCTACCGCTCCAACGAGTCGGACTTCCAGCGCATCAAGCTGCGCCAGCGCGTGGCGGTGAACATGGAAGGCCGTACCACCCGCACCACCATGGTGGGGCAGCACGTGGCCATGCCGGTGGCGATTGCGCCGACGGGCCTCACCGGCATGCAGCACGCCGATGGCGAAATCCTGGGCGCCAAGGCGGCCAAGGCGTTTGGCATTCCGTTCACGCTGTCCACCATGAGCATTTGCTCCATTGAGGACATTGCAGAGCACACGGGCCGCCACCCGTTCTGGTTCCAGGTGTACGTGATGCGCGACCGCGACTTCATCAACCGCCTCATCGACCGCGCCAAGGCCGCCAACTGCTCGGCGCTGCAGCTCACGCTGGACCTGCAGATCCTGGGCCAGCGCCACAAGGACATCAAGAACGGCCTGTCGGCCCCGCCCAAGCCCACCATCGCCAACCTCATCAACCTGGCCACCAAGCCGCGCTGGTGCCTGGGCATGCTGGGCACCAAGCGCCGCAGCTTCGGCAACATCGTGGGCCATGCCAAAGGGGTGGGCGATTTGTCATCGCTGTCGTCGTGGACGGCGGAGCAGTTCGACCCGCAGCTCAACTGGGGCGATGTGGAGTGGATCAAAAAGCGCTGGGGCGGCAAGTTGATCCTCAAGGGCATCATGGACGCCGAAGACGCGCGCCTGGCCGTCAACAGCGGTGCCGATGCACTCATCGTGAGCAACCACGGCGGCCGCCAGCTCGATGGGGCGCCTTCCTCCATTGCTGCATTGCCTCACATTGCCGAAGCGGTGGGCAAGAACATCGAGGTGTGGATGGATGGCGGCATTCGCAGCGGGCAAGATGTGCTCAAAGCCCGTGCTTTGGGCGCGCAAGGCACGCTGATTGGCCGCAGCTTCCTTTATGGCCTGGGTGCGTTTGGCGAGGCGGGCGTGACCCGCGCCTTGCAGATCATCCAGAAGGAGCTGGACATCACCATGGCTTTCTGCGGCCATACCAACATCAACAATGTGGACCGCTCCGTCCTGCTGCCGGGCACCATCCCCACGCTGTGACCCCGCTGTGCTGATGGCGCCCCGGTGAACAAAGCCCCGCAAATGCGGGGCTTTGTGTTTGGGCAGGGCGTGCGCTAGCCCGCTTTCAGGAAGCAGCCTTCCAGATGATGTAGTCGGCCTGGTACTTCACCACCTGTTTTTGCCCTGCGTTGGCCGCAGTGCAGGCAGCGGCAGGTGCCACGCCACCCTGGGTGGCCACGCGCTGGATATAGGTCACGCCCTGCATCGCGCCCATGCCCATGGCAGGGTTGGCCTTCACCAGCTGCAGCGGAATGTTGCCCGCGCTGGCAGGCGCTACTGCCAGCTGCGTGGCAGTGACCTTGGAGCCGTCGTTGCTCTCCCACGTGGCTGGCGGGCCGTAGTAGCGGCCCACCACCTTGCCCGAGCGGTCCATCAGCTTCGCATCGGGGCCCACGAACACCCATTCAAAGGCGCTGGGCATGTCTTTTTTGGCGCGGCATTCGTAGGTGATGTCGCCTGCGCCCACGGTTTCCATGGCGATGCGCTGGCCGGCAGGCACCTGCACGGCCGTGGGCAGGCTGCTTTGGTTGAAGGCTGGAGCGGCTGGTGAGCTCATCGAGCCGCAGGCCGTGAGGGCAGCGGCAGTGCCCAACAGGGCCAGGGTGGTCAAAGAGGTGCGGATCGTAGGCATGGTGCTTCCTTGGTTGCGGGTTGAAAACCAGAGGGTGCTTTGCGCCGCAGCAAAGGCGGTATGGGCACCCGTCACTCCTCTGTACGGAGCCATCGCCACGCTGGATTCAAAAAGTTTTCAGATTTTTTTGAAATGACCACAAACCATCGGTTTGCATGGGTTTGAATCTGCCGCGCCCGCGGCTGCGTATTTGTGTTGACAAACGTTGCGCGGCGTTGAAAGCCCCGGGGGTATTTCCACCCTTGTGCGCAACCCGCAGGCATCCCACACAATCGGTGCATGAGCACCCTCGAACCCGACCGCGAACTCATGGAACTCCTCGACCGCGTAGCCATGCAGAACGACAAGGCCCTCAAAGCCTTGTACGACCGCACCTCGTCGAAGCTGTATGGCCTGGCGCTGCGCATCGTGCGGGAGCGGGACGCGGCCGAAGATGTGCTGCAGGAGGCGTTTGTCTCCATCTGGCGCGGTGCAGGCAGTTACCGCGCCTCGCTGAGCCCGCCCCTGGCCTGGATGGGGCTCATCGTGCGCAGCCGGGCCCTGGACGCCCTGCGCAAACGCACGGCCGACCGCGCAGGCGTGACGGACGAGCTTGACGAGTTGCTGGCCGACACCCTGGAAGGCGACAGCCCCAACCCCATGGACGTGAACGACGCCAGCCAGCAGGCTTTTGCCCTGCACCAGTGCCTGACGCGGCTGGAAGCCAAGCAGCGCGAGGTGGTGAGCCTGGCCTACCTGCGTGACCAGAGCCATGGCGAGCTGGCCGAGCAGCTCCAGCTGCCCCTGGGCACCGTCAAGACCTGGATACGGCGCGGGCTGGAGCAGCTGCGCCAATGCATGGCCCGGTACGCATGAGGGCCCACACGCCATGAACATCACCCAACACCCTGAACTGCTGCAGCGCCTGGCTGCCAGCTACGCCCTGGGCACACTGCGCGGCGGGGCCCGCCGGCGTTTTGAAACACTGGCCCGCGAACATGCCGCCGTGCGCGCCGCTGCACTGGTGTGGCAAACCCATTGGTCTGGCTTGGCCGAGTTGCAGCCCGGCATGGCCCCCGATCCCGCGGTGTGGCTGCGCATCCAGAACCTGGTGCAGGCCGACCAAGCCCAGCACCGCATGGAGCTGGCCCGTGCCGAGGCTGCGAGCGCGTCAGGCTGGTGGCGCAGCCTGCGCTGGTGGCGCGGTGCG
>ENA-UOOA01002665-UOOA01002665.1-human-gut-metagenome-genome-assembly--contig:-P61old-NODE-2665-length-24473-cov-5.734704_pt1 | contig 24473 bp, 18 predicted proteins | sample MGYA00242467_ERZ724014 | MGnify/ENA metagenome assembly ERZ724014 | reverse complement strand
TTTTTCCGATTCTGTAAAGTGTACTATACTGAGTGTTTTCATGCTGGGTCTGCTCCGACGCATCTGCAGTACTCATGTTATTTGCCGCCAAAATCAGCGGCAGGATGATTTTCTTCATGCTTTTTGTTTCCTCGATTTAAAATTTTTTACCATCATACCACATTCTTCCCATAAAATAAAGACGTTTCCTCTTTCGCCCTTGTTCCCGTCAATAAACGATGATATAATAGAAATGTTGCCATGCGCAGCATCGGAAGGGACTTCAACACATATTGAAAGGGAGATTTCACTTCATGGGTATCAATGCGATTATCGGTCAAAGCGGCGGACCTACTTCTGTTATCAACGCCAGTCTCGCAGGCGTATTCAGCGCATGTCGGGCGCACGGCGTGCCGACAGTCTATGGCATGCGTTTCGGCGTGCAGGGACTCTTGCAGGATAAGCTGATCAACCTGACCGATGCGCTCAGTGCTCCGGGCGCGCTGGATTTGCTGCGCCATACGCCCGCCTCCTATCTGGGAAGCTGCCGCTTCAAGCTGCCGCCCGTCGGCGAGGGCGAAGACATCTACCGCGCGTTGTTCGATGTTCTGCACCGCTATGATATCGGCTATTTCTTTTATGTCGGCGGTAACGACAGCATGGATACCGTTCTCAAGCTGAGCGACTATGCCGCCAAAATCGGAAGCGATATCCGCTTCATGGGCGTTCCCAAGACCATCGACAATGACCTGATGGTCACCGACCATACGCCCGGCTACGGTTCCGCGGCGAAATATATCGGCATGACCATCAAGGAGCTTGTCCGCGATTCGACCATCTACGACCTGAAATCCGTGACCGTCGTAGAAATCATGGGTAGAAACGCAGGCTGGCTGACCGCCGCCGCCGCGCTCGCCGAGGATGAGGACTGCGAAGGCGCGGCGATGATCTGTCTGCCGGAGATTCCGTTTGATCCGGAGCATTTCCTCGCGCGCATCGCAGAGCTTCAGAAGAAAACGCCGTCGCTGGTCATCGCGGTTTCCGAGGGCATTCGGGCGGCGGACGGACGCTACGTCTGCGAACTGGCAGACAGCAATCTGGTCGTCGATCCGTTCGGTCACAAGTATCTGGGCGGAACGGCGCGTTACCTCGCCAGTCTGATTGGCGCAAAGCTGGGCTGCAAAACCCGCGCCGTTGAGCTTTCCACGCTCCAACGCTGTGCCGCGCATGCCGCGAGCATGACCGACGTTTCCGAATCGTTCGCCGTCGGCGAAGCTGCCGCACTCGCCGCGCTCGCCGGCAAGACAGGCATGATGGCTGCGCTCAAGCGCGTCAGCGATGCGCCCTACCTCTGCACGACGGAGCTTCACGATATTCACGACATCGCCAATCTTGAAAAAACCGTGCCGCTCTCCTATATCGACGCGGAGAACTATCGTCTGCGCGAACCGTTCTTTGCTTACGCGCGTCCGCTCATCGAGTCGGAGGTCGAGCCGGAGTATATCCGCGGTCAGCCGCGCCACCTGACGCTGCCGAGATAAGAAATATCCGGTCCTGCCGACAATGCGGTCTGAAGGGATATGAAGATGATTTTCAAAATTTGTCTGAAGCGGCTTCGCTATTCGGTCTATGCGCTGTTTGCGCTGACGCTCTGTTATCGCTTTGCCGAGCGATGGGACAGCGGCGCGCTGTATTCGCTCTTTTTATTCATTCTGCTTCCGCTTTTTGTCCTCGCGCTGGTTTGGGCAGTCTATACGTCGATTCGCGATACCGCCCGCTATAAGCGCAGCGGCGTTCTGCCGAACGACCCGCCGACGCTGGCAGAGCGCATCGTCTGGTTCATACAGGACGAATCCAGCCTCGTCAAGTCGCTGACCGGTCGCAAAAAAGCACGCTTTTTCGCCTTTCGGCTTCTGGGCTTTGCGCTGATTGCCGCAGGATGTGCGCGCATGGTTTCCGAGCGCATCGTTTGGGCAACGCTTGCCTTCATCGCAGGCGTCGCGCTGATTTACAGTGCGGCGGATTGAGTCCGCTCTCACTTCCGCCGAAGTTCGTAAATCATGCAGACTCTGAATTCAGCCCATAAACACAAATCGGCTTACTCCATCGTCCTTGATGGAATAAGCCGATTTTTTTTAAGAGGGAAATCCAAGAACCTCAGGTTCTTGGTGGGGTTTAGGGCAAAGCCCCAAGCGTTATCCTGTCCGTAACCCCCTGCCTCCGCTGCGCGATTCCTTCGTGTCAGTTCAGCAAACGGTTTCGGCATGAAAGCAGCATGCCCCTCAAGCTGCAATCCATTCCTTATTCTTTACCCAAAAGCGCCGCGCCGATGATGCCCGCGTCCGCGCCCAAACGCGCAAGCTGAATGCTCGGATACGGCAGCGTCTTGAAGAAAACCAACGGCTTGACCGCGTCGCGCACCGCCTTGAGCAGATACTCGCCCGCCATCGACACGCCGCCGCCCAGCACGATGACTTCCGGATCCAGAACGTTGAAAATGCTGACGATGCCGTGCGCCAGTGCCTTGACATATTCGTCAAAGACCCGTTTAGCAGTCGCATCGCCTTCCTTGGCGCAGTCGATAACGATTTTAGCGTTAATCTTCTCCGGATCTCCGCCGCAGCGTTCCATGATGAGGCTCTTCGGGTCTTCCGCTACCGCGCGCTTTGCATCGCGGATAATCGCCGTCGCAGACGCATAACGCTCAAAGCAGCCGCGGTTGCCGCAGGTGCAAAGCTCGCCGTCCATCTTGATAATCATATGTCCGATTTCCGAGCCGATGCCGTGTACGCCGGAATACGGCTTGCCATGAATCACGATGCCGCCGCCCACGCCCGTGCCCAGCGTGATGAATACGCTCGAATCCGTACCCTTGCTCACGCCCGCAACAGACTCTGCATAGCCCGCGACCGTCGCATCATTATCCACGATAATCGGCAGGTTGAAATACTTGCGCATTTCGGATACGAACGGCACCTCGCGCCAGCCCAGGTTGGTGCAGAAAGGAATAATGCCTGTCTTAGCATCACAGATGCCCGGCACACCCACGCCGATTGCCGCAACATCGTCCATCGTGATGCCCGCCTGCTGTGCAACATTCTTGCAAAGCGTGGCAATGTCATGAATGATGTCCTGATACGGACGCTCCTTCATCGTCGGGGTCGAGCCTTTGGAAAGAATCTCGCCCTGCTCATTGACAACGCCCGCCTTGATGCCGGTTCCGCCCAAATCTACGCCAATATACATCATATATATGCCTCCCCATTCGGTTGATTGACTCTGTCCTTGTCCCCGCTTCGCAGAAGCAGGGACGAAATAACGTTTTTCCGGTTTACTCGTTCATCCGTCCGTAATGCTGCGCCAGCCTGCGGTCAAGCTCGACTACAGCGTCATATCCTTCAGCCTTGAGCCGCCAGTTCCGCGCCGCAATCTCCACAATGGTCGAAAGGCTTCTGCCTGGGCGGACAGGCACTTCGATCAGCGGCAGCGGCACGCCCAGAATATCCATGGTCTTTTCTCGGTTGCCCAACCGGTCATAATCCTTCCCCTCATGCCAAGTTTCCAGATTGATGACCAAATCAATTCTGATTCGCCGGACGATTGCGCCGATGCCGAATATCTCCTTGACATCGACAATACCGATGCCGCGCAGTTCAATGAAATCGCGCACCATCTCCGGTGATTCGCCATAGAGCGTGCGCCCGACACGCGAGATATCGACCACGTCGTCCGTGACAAGCTGATGCCCGTGCTTAATCAGCTCCAGCGCACATTCGCTCTTGCCCACGCCGCTTTCGCCCGTAATCATCAAGCCCACACCGTATACATCCATCAATACGCCGTGGCAGGTCTGTCTCGGCGCAAGGGCTTCGCTCAGGAATGTGATGGCTTTCGCAGAAAAAATGCTCGTTTCCTCGTCTGCGCCATAGACCGGCACATCGTTCTCCTGCGCCTGTTCCAGCAGTGCCGGAGGACACTGCATGCTGCAGGCGATGATGATGCAGGGAATATGATAGGAAAAATAGCGCGTCATCCGTTCATCCAGCACATTGGGCGGCAGACTGCCCAAATACGCCATCTCCGTTTTACCGATGACCTGCGGCCTTTCGAAAGCGAATACATCGAAATAGCCGGCGAATTGCAGTCCCGGACGGCAAAGATCCGCCTGATCAATGCTCTCCGCCGTCTCCTTGCCCGCCGTGCTGATGGTTCTCAGCCCCAATGCCGTGGCGAGCTTATGCGGGGATATGCCCATTCTCGTTCCTCCCATTGCGATCTTTTTTTCATTATAACCCATCCGCGCCGTCAAGACCATAGGCAGGAGCATTTTTCCGACAAAAATGACGTTTATTCTCCATCCGGACAAAACCGCTTCATCACAAACGCCGCCGAAGGTTTCCCCGCGGCGGCGCATGATGTATATTTCCTTATCGAATACCCAAAATCTCTTCCGCGCGGGCAATCTGCTCGCTGCTCGGCGTCGGCACGCCCTCCAGCGGATAGGCAATCCCCAGCTTTTGCCACTTGGACAGTCCCAGCGTATGATACGGCAGAATCTCCACGCGCTCGACGTTTTTCAGCGTTCCGATGAACGCCGCCATCTCGCGCAGGTCGTCCTCCCCATCCGTCAGCCCCGGAACCAGCACATGGCGAATCCACATCGGCTTGCCCATGTCGCTGAGCCTGCGCGCCATCGCGAGGATGTTCGCGTTGCCCATGCCCGTCACGCGCCGATGAAGCTGTTCATCCATCGCCTTGAGATCGAGCATCACCAGATCGGTCGCCGCCATCAGCCGGTCAAACTCCTTCTGATACGGCTCGTCCTCGCGGTAGGGCTGGCCCGCCGTGTCCAGCACGGTATGCACGCCCTTTTGATGCGCCAATTCAAACAGCTCCGTGACAAATGCCATTTGCAGCATCGGCTCGCCGCCGCTGACGGTGATTCCGCCCTTCTTGCCGTCCCTGCCCCAATACCTTTGATATCGAAGCGCCTTGTCCAGCAGTTCCGATGCGGTCATGGTCTGCGCGGCTTCGCCCGCCCATGTATCCGGATTGTGGCAAAACTGACATCTGAGCGCACAGCCCTGCAAAAAAATCACATAGCGCACGCCGGGTCCATCGACCAAGCCGAAGCTCTCGAGCGAATGCACCCGACCCATGAGCTTACATGTGGTCATGGCAGGTGCGGGCGATGACGTCGAGCTGCTGCTCGCGGGTGAGGTCGATGAACTTGACGGCGTAACCGGAAACGCGGATGGTGAAGTTGGCATATTCCTCCTTCTCCGGATGCTCCATCGCGTCGATGAGCTTCTCGGTTCCGAAAACGTTGACGTTGAGGTGATGCGCGCCCTGATCGAAGTAGCCGTCCATCACCTGCACGAGGTTGTTCGCGCGCTCCTCATCGTTGTGTCCCAGTGCGCCCGGGTTGATGGTCTGCGTGTTAGAAATGCCATCCAGTGCCCAGTGATACGGCAGCTTTGCCGTAGAATTCAGGGACGCCAGCAGACCGTTCTTCTCCGCGCCATAGCTCGGATTCGCGCCCGGGGAGAGCGGCTCGCCCGCCTTGCGTCCGTCCGGCATGCTGCCCGTCGCCTTGCCGTAAACGACGTTGGAGGTGATGGTCAGAATGGAAGTCGTCGGCTCGGAATTGCGGTAGGTGTGACGCTTCTTGATTTTCTCCAGGAACGTGCCGAGCAGCCAGACCGCGATATCGTCGGCGCGGTCATCGTCGTTGCCGTAGCGCGGGAAATCACCCTCGGTCTCAAAATCGACGATGAAGCCGGTCTCGTCACGAATCGTCTTTACCTTCGCGTACTTGATGGCGCTCAGGCTGTCCACCACGTGAGAGAAGCCCGCGATGCCGGTCGCAAACGTGCGGCGCACATCGGTATCAATCAGCGCCATCTCTTCCGCTTCATAATAGTACTTGTCGTGCATATACTGGATGAGGTTCAGCGTATTGACGTACAGACCGGCAAGCCAATCCATCATGCGGTCATACGCGGCGATGACCTCATCATAATCGAGAATCTCACTGGTAATCGGGCGGTATGCCGGACCGACCTGCTCGCGGGTCTTCATATCCACGCCGCCGTTGAGCGCGTAGAGCAGGCACTTGGCAAGGTTCGCGCGCGCACCGAAGAACTGCATCTCCTTGCCGGTCTGCGTCGCGGAAACACAGCAGCAGATCGAGTAATCGTCGCCCCAGACCGGCTTCATGACATCGTCGTTTTCATACTGCACAGAGCTGGTCAGCACGGAAATTCTGGCGGCATACTTCTTGAAGCTCTTCGGCAGAGAGGACGAATACAGCACCGTCATGTTCGGTTCCGGCGAGGGACCCATGTTTTCCAGCGTATGCAGGAAACGGTAGTCGTTCTTGGTGACCATGCTGCGGCCGTCCACGCCGATACCCGCGACCTCCAGCGTCGCCCACACCGGATCGCCGGAGAACAGCGCGTTATAGCTCGGAACGCGGGCAAACTTGACCATGCGGAACTTCATGACCATGTGGTCAATCAGCTCCTGCGCCTTTTCTTCGGTGATGACGCCGCGCTCCAAATCGCGCTCGATATAGATATCCAGGAACGTGGAGATGCGTCCGACGGACATCGCCGCGCCGTTCTGCGTCTTGATGGCGGCGAGATAGCCGAAGTACAGCCACTGGCAGGCTTCCTTCGCGTTGGCGGCGGGCTTGCTGATGTCAAAGCCGTAGGCAGCCGCCATCGCCTTCATGCCCTTGAGCGCCTTAATCTGCTTGGAGATCTCCTCGCGCAGACGAATCACGTCGTCGGTCATCGTGCCGTCGCCGCAGTTGCTCAAATCCTTGTTCTTCTCCTCGATGAGGAAGTCGATGCCGTAAAGGGCAACGCGGCGATAGTCGCCGACGATGCGGCCACGGCCGTAGGTATCCGGCAGACCGGTGATAATCTTGTTATGGCGTGCATGCTTCATTTCAGGGGTATACGCCATGAAAACGCCCTGATTGTGGGTCGGCGCATATTCGGTAAAGATTTTGTGCAGCTCCGGATCCGGCTCATAGCCGTAATTCCGGCAGGCTTCCTCCGCCATCTTGATGCCGCCGAACGGCATGAACGCGCGCTTGAGCGGCTTATCGGTCTGCAAGCCGACAATCTGCTCCAGCTCCTTGTCCGCTTCGCTGATATAGCCCGCGCCGTAAGCGGTCAGACCGGAAACAACATGCGTTTCCATATCCAGCACGCCGCCCTTGGCGCGTTCCTCCTTCTGAAGCCCCTGAAGGATGCCCCAGAGCTTATTGGTCGCCTCGGTCGGAGCCGCAAGGAAGGACTCGTCGCCCGCATACGGCTTGTAATTCTTCTGAATGAAATCGCGCACATTGATTTCTTCGCGCCAAATGCGCCCTTCAAAGCCTTCCCACTGCTCAAAATGAACCATGCAAACTCTCCTTTATTCCGTTTACCGTAGAGGACTCTCTGAAACGTTTTTTATTCTAACATAGCGTCCATTCGCCGACAACTGACGAGGTCACCAAGGAAAAGCCCCGCGTTTTGTTATCGCCCCATGGATTTCCAAACCCGCTTTGTCCTTTGCTCCGCGCCGGTTTTTCTGCGTGGCAGGGCTTTTCTCCCGATTCTTCCGCCGCAGACCAGCCTGCAAAGCATCAGCCGTTGCAGAGCATCGTCCTCCTATACTCTGCATATTCAATCGGGCGTATGTAAGTTAGTATCAACTAACATCCTGTATTCTATCCGATATCCGCGCAGTTGTCAAGCCCCGCGCATCGCCTTTAAAATCATCTCGGATGATTTTTCACGGCTTCTTTATGGTTCAAAAAAGCGGGCTGAGCCTGCCTTCACTTCCGCCGAAGTCCGCCACACATCAAAGTCTTGCTCACGCGGGCGATTTTATGCAATTTCCTATACGTCAAAAAATGCAGGGATTGAAATCTTTCGACTTCTCTCCCTGCACAAATTCATTACTTTATATCCTTCGGTTTAAACCAGATTCTTGACAAACCGCTCAATGCGATCCACGCCCTTGTCAATGTTTTCCATCGACGTCGCGTAGGAGATGCGGCAGAAGCCCTCTGCGCAGAACGCGCTGCCCGGCGTCAGAGCCACATCCGCGTTTTCAAGAAGCATGCTTGCGAAATCCATCGAGCCGGTGATCTCGCAGTCGCCCAGATGCTTGCCAATCAGTGCGCTCATATCGACCATGACATAGAACGCGCCCTTCGGCATCACGCATTTCAGCCCGTCAATCGCGTTGAGACGCGCCACAATGTGCTGTCTGCGCTCGTCGTACGCCTTGCGCATCCGCTCAATTTCCGCCGCACCCTTCGGGGAACGGAGTGCTTCCTCCGCGGCATACTGCGCGATGGAGTTGCTGCCGCTGGCGACCTGGCTTTGCAGGCTGCTCATCGCCTTGATCACGTTCAGGGGACCCGCCGTGTAGCCGATGCGCCATCCGGTCATCGCGTAGGATTTGGATACGCCGTTGATCACGATGGTCTGGTTATAGATTTCCTTGCCCAGAGACGCGATGGAGACATGCTCCTCGCCGTCATAGATGAGCTTTTCGTAAATCTCATCGGAAACAACGTAGAATCCCTTCTCGACTGCCAGCTTCGCGATAGCCTCCAGCTGCTCACGCTTCCATACACAGCCGTTCGGGTTGTTCGGCGAATTGAGAATGAGGGCCTTGGTCTTTTCGGTCACATACGGCGCAATTTCTTCGGCATCGACGACGAAACCGCGCTCCGCCTTGCCCTCGATCAGCACCGGCACACCGCCGACAATGCGCACGATTTCCGGATAGGACACCCAGCACGGCGTCGGAATAATCACCTCGTCGCCCGGGTTGACGATTGCCGCCAGCGACGCATAAATCGAAAACTTCGCGCCGTTGGAAACGACAATCTGCTCAGGGGTGTACGCAAGCCCGTTATCCCGCATCAGCTTTTCGCAGAGTGCTTTGCGCAGCCCAATTGTGCCCGGCGCGGGGGTGTATTTAGTCAGCCCCATATCCAGAGCCTCATGCGCCGCCGTGCGGATATACTGCGGCGTAACGAAATCCGGCTCGCCGACGCTGAAGGAAACCACGTCGCGCCCGTTCAGGCGCATTTCCTTCGCCTTGGCGTCGATTGCCAGCGTCGGAGAAGGTGCGATAGCGGTACACATACGTGAAAGCTCTAAGGACAAGAAAAACGCCCCCTTAAACCGGACAGGCACAGATTTAGCCTATCTGAAATGAATTCTAAAATTATTATACGCCCATTTTATCCGTTTTTCAACCGTAAATTCGCCTGTTTTATTCGATTTTCTCTATATGGTTTGCACATTTGAATTTCGATTCCTGCAAATCGTCCGTTTGCCCATCTCTTTTCCTTTCGCCTTGCTTTCCTTCTGATATCTTACGCGGTTTCTCATAATTTGTTACGGAAGCTGAGTTTTTTATTAAAAATACTTGCCATATTCCCAATTTTGCTGTATTATGTCATTTGGTTCAGTTCTGCTTGAGGAAAGCATGTTTTTTGCTTTCTTCATTCAGACTCGAGGCATCTTGTGAAACATTTTTGGAGGTGTTACTTTGCATCGCATGACCAAATGGGTTCTCGCTGCCGCGATGGCTTGTGTTTTGGGCACGGGCGCTGTGGCTGTCGCTGAGGATTCCTACTACCTCGAACTGCCCACCAAGGGAATTACTGCTTCACGAAAGATTACGGTCAACGTGCCGGACGAGAATCCGGCGCAGGATGGCATTAACCCGCTGACCGGTGAGAGCTGGTACGGCAATTATTATCCGATTCTCGTCAATATCGACGCGCACCCCGAAGCTCTGCCGCACTGGGGCGTGGCATCCGCCGACATTTCCTATGAAATGCCGATTCAGTCCGACGGCTCTACCCGTTCCGCTATGCTCTTTATGGGTACGATTCCTTCCGGCGCGGGTCCTGTGCGTTCCGGCCGTGTGCCGATGGGCAGCCTGCGCGAGATGTGGGGCGGCGCATGGGTGTTCTACGGCTGGCAGACCTGGCCGAACAAGACCAACACTACCGTTGATGTTGTAGACTGGGCGCTTTCCCTGCACAAGGATGCGCGCGTAAAGGGCCGCTGGGTGTTCCCGTTCGTCGAGGGCATGGAGCAGAATTACAACAAGCTCTTTGAGCGCGTCAGCGACGGCAACCACGTCAACCCGCACAATGTGCAGGTCAACCTGCCCGCAGTCGCTTCCCTCTTTACCGAGGAGCCGACCATGCATCCGTTCAAGTTCACGGAGACCGGTCTGGACCGCGGCACGGATGTGTCCGCCATCACCATCAATTACAAGACCACCAATCCAGCGTATGTCACCGAGTATCAGTATAACGAGATGACCGGTCTGTACGAGCGTTACCGCAACGGCGAGCCGTACTACGACGCGCTCAACGGCGCGCAGACCGAATACGCCAACGTCATCGTCCTGCGCACGGATGTCAGCTGGTATAACGGTGCGCCGCAGCGTCCGGTCATTCAGCTGGTCGGTCAGGGCGTTGCCGAAATCTTCCAGAACGGCAAGTACATCCGCGGCACATGGGTTCGCACGCACGACGGCAAGACCGGCGACGACGTGAAGTCCCTCACCAGCCGTATGATCTTCCTCGATGAGAACGGTGAGGAGCTGGAGATGAAGGTCGGCAAGACGTTCATCCAGATTGTGAACAACGACCAGCCGGTTCTTGTCAGCTCGAGCACTGCCATCGCCGGTGCTTCCGCACAGGCGACTCCGGAACCGACCGCGACCCCGAAGCCGACCCGCACGCCGAAGCCGACCCGTACTCCGAAGGCTTCCGCCAACGCGACGCCGGTTCCCGTTGAGGGCGGCGCAGAAGCTGAGCAGGATAATACCTTCGGCGGCTAAAAATGCATCAGGCTGCATATTTTAAAGGGAGCTGCAAAACGCAGTTCCCTTTTTTTCTGTGATAACGCAAGCACCCCGCCGCAAACCATGCGGCGGGGTGCTGCTGCTTCAAGCCTTATCTTAGGTTTTTATGAAAGCTCATCAGTCGTTCGGATGCTCCGCGCGGTATTTGGTGAGCAGCTTCTCGATTCTGTTCCACGGATTGAGCAGGTAGCTCAGGGACTGATCGTGGTTGAGCGTCGCAATGACAAACGCCATATACTTGCTCATATCCGCCTGGCTGAACCACGGGCGATCCAGCACTTCCTTGGGCGTATAGGTCAGGTTCGTAGCGAATACATGGTCGATGATGCCCTCGCTGTACGCCTTGTCGAACGCTTCCAATCCGCTGGTGAAGAACGCGAACGTCGCGCCCGCAAAAACACGCTTCGCCTTGCGCTTCTTGAGGTTGTACGCCAAATCGAGGATGGAGTCGCCGGAAGCGATGATATCGTCCGCAACGAAAACATCCTTGCCCTCGACGCTGTCGCCCAGATACTCGTGCGCGACAATCGGGTTGCGTCCGTTGACGACGCGGGTGTAATCGCGGCGCTTATAGAACATGCCCATGTCCACGCCCATCGCAGAGCTGTAATAGATGTTGCGGTTGAGCGCGCCCTCGTCCGGGGAGATGACCATCATGTGATGCTTATCAATGCGCAGATCATCGTAAGTATGGCACATCGCCTTGAGCATCTGATAGGTCGGCATGATGCTCTCAAATCCGCTCAGCGGGATGGCGTTCTGCACGCGCGGGTCGTGCGCGTCAAAGGTGATGATATTGGATACGCCCATGTTGACCAGTTCCTGAAGCATCACGGCGCAGTCCATGGATTCACGGGCGGTGCGGCGATGCTGACGGCCTTCGTAGAGCATCGGCATGATGACGTTGATGCGGTACGCCTTGCCGCTGACAGCCGCGATAATGCGCTTCAGGTCGGCATAATGCTCGTCCGGCGTCATCGGGATTTCGCGTCCATAGAGCTTATAGGTGCACTGATACGCGCCCACATCGCAGATGATAAACAGGTCATAGCCGCGAACGGAATCCGCGATCATACCCTTGCCTTCGCCTGTACCGAAACGCGGGCAGTGCGCTTCCAGCAGGAAGCCGTTCTTATCCGAGCCGTAGAAGCTGTGGAGCTTCTGGTCAGAGGAGGAATCCACCTGCCAGTTCATCAGGTACTCGTTGACGCGGCGTCCCATTTCCTCGCAGCCGTTCATGGCAATAACGCCCAACGGCGCGACCGGCCGCATCGGGAACTTCTGGGACGATTCGTTGCTGATGTTCTCGTTCATTCTTGAAAACCCCTTCACTGTGTCGATGAGCTATCCAGTTGCAGAAACAAACAGCTTCATTATAGCACAAACTGTGCCGGAAATCCTTCACATTTTGCCCAAAACACAAAATTCGTCCGCTTATGACAATTTTCATTCTGCTTTACGGCAATGCTATACGACATAAACGTTTTTTTAACGCTTTTCCATGTGTCCGTGCGCTTGACCCCCCGCTTTTCGCTTGGTATAATAAGGCGAAATCAAGGTCAAGGAGGTCCTTTGCGTGAAGCGCATCGTCCTTACCGGCGGCGGAACAGCCGGACATGTTTCCCCGAATCAGGCACTCATTCCCCATCTCCTTAAGGAGGGATGGGACATCCACTACATCGGAACCAAAAACGGCATCGAACGCACGCTCATCGAGCCTATGCAGGGTGTGACCTATCACGCGGTCAGCTCCGGAAAACTGCGCCGTTATTTCGACTTAAAGAATTTCACCGATCCCTTCCGCGTCATCGCGGGAGCATTCCAGAGCATCGGCATCATCAGCAAACTCAAGCCGGACATTGTCTTTTCCAAGGGCGGATTTGTCAGTGTGCCGGTCGTGTTCGGCGCGGCGATTTGCGGCGTTCCGGTTGTGATGCACGAGAGTGATATCACGCCGGGGTTGGCGAACAAGCTCTGTAAGCCGTTCGCCAAGTCCATCTGCACGACCTTCCCTGAGTGCGCCAAGCTGCTCGCGCCCAAGGGCGTACAGACCGGAACGCCCCTTCGTGCGCAGATTTTTTCCGGCGATCGCGCCCGCGGCTTGAAGCTCGCCGGCTTTGACGGCAGCAAACCCGTGCTGATGATGATCGGCGGTTCGCTGGGCGCGCAGAGCGTGAACGCCGTCCTGCGCCAGTCGCTCCCCGCGCTGACAAAGAAGTTTGACGTGCTGCATGTCTGCGGCAAGGGCAATCTGGATGAATCCCTGCTGCAAACAGCGGGCTATAAACAGTTTGAATACCTTTCCGACGAGCTTCCGGATGCGTTCGCGTGTGCGGATCTCCTGCTCTCCCGCGCCGGCAGCAACTCCCTCTCTGAGCTGATGGCACTGCATAAGCCCGCGCTGCTCATCCCCTACCACAGCGGGCGCGGCGATCAGGTACTCAATGCGAATTCGCTCAAGGAACGCGGCTTGGCGCATGTGATGCTGCAAGCCGACCTGACGGCAGAATCCCTGCCGCCCGCCATCGACGCGCTCTGGGAAGACCGTGCGCTGCTCACTCAGCGTCTTTCCGCTCTCCCCGACGCGGACGGCACACAGCTCGTTCTTGAACAGATCCACAAGTATCAGAAGAAATGAGAAAAGGACGATCGGGGCTTTGCCCCGAACCCCACAAGGGAACTGAATTTCCTTGACCCTTCACTACGCTATCGCTTTGCGATAGCTGAGGATATCATTTGTTCAAACCACCGCAAAGCGAAGGAAGGATGCAGGGAGCAAGATTCCCTGCCGGAAGTTTGAAGGCGGTGCCTCATCGTCTTCATATTAGCGAAAGAAGGTGAAACCCTTGAGCGAAGAAATTTTGGATATGGCGGGGCGTGTCAACGCGCTCGTCAAGCTGATGCACAGCAAACAGACCGATGAACAGATTCAAATCGCGCTCTCCGACGCACACGAACGCGATATCGCCGCCGCGCTTGAGCAGCTCGATGCCCATCAGCGCGCACGTCTGTATCGTCTGCTGGGCGTCGGGCGCGTCGGCGATGTATTTTCCTTTGTCGGTGATGCCGGAAAATACCTGCGCGAGCTTCCGCAGGATGACGCCGCGTCTATCGTCGAAGCGATGGATGCCGACGACGCCGTTGACGCGCTGGAAACCGTATCGCCCGAATTGCGAAGCGCGCTGATTGAAAAGCTCGATCCGGAATCCCAGCACGATATCCAGCTCATCTGCTCCTACCAGCCGGATGAAATCGGCAGTGCCATGACGACCAATTTCATCTCCATCAACCGCCACCTCAGCGTCAAGCAGGCCATGCGTGCGCTGATTGCGCAGGCAGAGGAGAACGATAACATCACCACCCTCTTTGTCAGCGACGACGACGGCTCCTTCTACGGCGCGATTGACCTGAAGGATTTGATTGTCGCCCGCGATACGATTGAGCTGGATACGCTCGTCAGCCGAAACTTTCCTACCGTTTCCGCGCACGCGAAAATTGAGGACTGTCTGGAACGGCTGCGCAGTTACTCCGAGGCGTACATCCCCGTTCTGGGTGAAAAGCGGCGGGTTATCGGCGTCATCACGACGGACGATATCGTTGAAGCCGTGGATCACGCGATGGGCGACGATTACGCCAAGCTGGGCGGTCTGTCCGGCGAGGAGGATCTTCACGAGCCGCTGAAAACCAGCCTGAAAAAGCGCATGCCATGGCTGATTATCCTGCTGTTTTTGGGCATGGGCGTTTCCAGCGTGGTCGGCTTATTCGAGTCGGTCGTTTCGCAGATTGCGCTGATTGTCTGCTTCCAATCTCTGATTCTGGATATGGCGGGCAACGTCGGCACGCAGTCGCTGGCTGTGACGATTCGCGTCCTGATGGACGAAAATCTGAAACCGAAACAGAAGTTTGAGCTGATTCTCAAGGAAATGCGCATCGGTTTTTCCGGCGGCATTCTGCTTGGCTTGCTTGCTTTCGTGTTCATCGGGCTGTACGTCTGGCTGCTCAAGGGGAAGACGCTCTCCTATGCGCTCTGCATCTCCGGCTGCGCGGGCGTCGCGCTGTTGGTTTCGATGGTGCTCTCCAGTCTTGTCGGCACTGCCATTCCGATGATTTTCAAAAAAATCCACGTTGACCCTGCGGTCGCTTCCGGTCCGCTGATTACAACGGTCAACGACCTCGTCGCGGTCATCGCCTACTACGGTCTGGCATACATCCTCTTCTTCCAGATTTTACACATTGCGTAGAGGGTGAACGCTTGGGGCTTTGCCCCAACCCCCACAAGGGAACTGAGTTCCCTTGACCTTCCACTTCCTTATCGCTTTGCGATAAGGGCGGAAAACGATATAAACGCAATAAAACCAGCTTGCTGAAGATAACAAGCTGGTTTTATCCTTTAAAACTCTCGTTTATTCGCAACCGAAGGTTTCCAAATGGCGATGCGCCAAACGGGCGCCGTAAACGCTCGGAAAGCCCTTTGGTGGGGCGATGGGGCAAAGCCCCATATCCACAAATGCTTAGATATTTCTATTAAAATATTCGGTTTAAGCCTGACAGCTCCTTTTTATATACAGAAATGCTTTTCCCGACCCTGATTGCAACGCAATCAGCGAAGCGAAAGGTTCGGTTTTCTTGAAAAGTGTGAGGCAAAGCTCCGCTCGTCCCCGCTTACGAAACCTTGAAGCCGCCCTCGCGCAGCGCATGGATGACCCTCTGCGCATGTTCGCGATCCTGCGTTTCCATCGTGATTTCCAAAATAGCGTCGCGGATATCCAAATCGACGTCCGTTCGGTCGTGATGCACCACCATCACGTTCGCGCCCTCTGCCGCAATGATGCGGCTCGCCATCTCCAGCTGTCCGGGTCTGTCCTGCATCAGAATGCGCAGCTTCGTCACGCGCCCCGCACGCAGCAAGCCCTTTTCGATGATGCGCGAGATCATTGTCACGTCGATATTGCCGCCCGAAATGACCGCCACAACCTTGCCGCTTACGTCAAATTTATGGTTCATGATGGCGGCGACCGGAGCGGCACCCGCGCCCTCGGCGACCATCTTACCCCGCTCCATCAGGAAAAGAATCGCCTGCGCAATCTCGTCGTCATCGACCGTCACAATTTCATCCACATACTTGCTGCAAAGCTCGAACGTCAATTCGCCCGGTTTCTTGACCGCAATGCCGTCCGCAATGGTCTTCGCCGCATCCAGCGCAACGACGTGTCCCGCATCCATGGATGCCTTCATGCCCGCCGCACCGGATGCCTGCACGCCGATGACCTTCACATTCGGATGCAGCATTTTGACCGCCGCCGCAACGCCGGAAGCCAGTCCGCCGCCGCCAATCGGCACGACAATAGCGTCTACATCCGGCAAATCATCCATGATTTCCAAGCCGATTGTTCCCTGTCCCGCGATGACCATCGGGTCGTCAAACGGATGGATAAACGTCGCGCCGGTTTCCTGCTGAATGCGGCATGCCTCGGCATACGCATCGTCATATACGCTGCCGTGAAGCACGACGTTCGCCCCCAGCTCGCGCGTCGCCTTCACCTTGGAAAGCGGTGCGCCCGCCGGCATGACGATAGTCGCCGGCACGCCGAACGCCCTCGCCGCCAGCGCAACGCCCTGCGCATGGTTGCCTGCCGAGGACGCGATGACGCCGCAGGCGCGTTCTTCCTCGGTCAGGCTGGCGATTTTGATATATGCGCCGCGCACCTTGAAGGAACCCGTGTTCTGCAAGTCTTCCGTTTTCAAATAAATCTGGCTGTTTTCATCGGACAATGCCTTGAACTGCACCAGACCCGTGCGCTGTGCGACGCCCTTGAGCCGCTCCCGCGCCTCCAAAATCATGCCAAGCGTAAACGCCATACTCTCTCCCTCTTTTTCCTGCAAACGAATCAGGCTCGCCTGGGATGCTGTCCCGGTTTCTGCCTAAAACCCTGTGTTCTCGGATTTCCCGCTTATTCTTGTGTCGTGTTTCAGCCCTTCAGCCCTCTGGACTGGCGATCCATATCTTCAACGACGATATCGTAGATTTCGCCGAGCGACGCGCAGTATTCCAGCACCTTCCACGGCTCGTTGGTATGATAGTGAATTTTAATCATATCTTCGTCGCCGACGGCAATCAGGCAGTCGCCCTCAAAGTGATCCACAAAGTAGTCGTAGATCTTATCCTCATCAAGGTCGTGTCCGTCGATGAGCAGCTGCGTGTCATAGCGATATTCCAACATGGTTTTGCTCCTTTCAGACTTCCCTTGCCATTTCGTAAATCATAATGCCCGCCGCCACAGCCGCGTTGAGCGATTCCGCCCCGCCGCGCATCGGCAAAGCCAGATGATGTGTCGCCGCGCTTCGGACAGCTTGAGAAATCCCCTGTCCTTCGCTTCCGATGACCAGAACGGCATTTTCCCGCGGACAGTGCGCGTAGAAATCCTGACCGCCCAGCTCTGTCGCCGCAACGGCATATCCGCGCTTTTTCATCTCTTCCAGCGTGCCCGGCAAATCATCCGTCATCATCACCGGAACGCGGAAAACGCTGCCCATCGTCGCCCGAAGCGTCTTTGCGCCGTACAAATCCGCGCATCCCTCGCCGAGAATCGCGCCGTCAAAGCCCGCCGCATCAGCGGTTCGCAGAATCGTTCCGACATTTCCGGGATCCTGCACGCCGTCGAGCGCGACGATGCGCCGCCCGCTCAGCGTCTTGGGCGGCTTAGGAATCGCCACCGTGCAGAGGATGCCCTGCGGCGTTTTCGCCGTGCTTGCCGCCTGCATCACTGCCGAGGAGAACAGCAGCGTTTCGCATCCCGCCTGTTCCGCTTTTTCAATCAGCGCAGCATATTCTTCCTCACGCCCGCTTTCAATCGCCAGCATGCGGCAAAGCCCAAGCTCGATGGCTTCCCGCACCATTTTTGCGCTTTCCGCAACAAAAACGCCGTTTTCCTTGCGTGCTTTCGGCTTTTGCAGCGCACGCAGGAGCTGCACGACCGAATTATGGACACTTGTAATTTCTTTCAATTTCGTACCTCCCAGCGGACGTATAATCGCATTGTACAGCAAAACCCGCCGCAATGCAAGAAACAGCAAACGGAGATATTTTTCCGCCTGCACACGTCTTTTTCTGTATTTTTGCGTTGTAATTAGGAAAATTTAGGAAATCATAGGAAATCATGTATTGATTTTTGAATCCGTTTCACGCATAATAGCCTCAAGGTTGATGAATTTCAAGAAAATCTCCGCCCATGAAGTTCTGATGCCCTCTGCATGCAGGCTGCTTACAAACCCACAAGGAGGAAAACGCCATGCCGCTTCAAAAGCTCTATTCCGTTGAGGAAATCGCTCAAATGACCTCCGTCACGACCCGCACCATCCGCAACTATCTCCGAAACGGTATTCTGAAAGGGAGAAAAATCGGCGGGCAATGGCGTTTCAGTCTGGAGGATATTGAAACCATGATCAATCAGACAAACGGCACATCTCTGGAAAACAGCCGGCGCATCGTCCGGGATTTCCTCGACAGCGCTTATGCATCGTTCCCGCAGTCCATTTCCGTCTGCACGATTGCCGACGTTCCCTGTACCCAAGAAAAAGCCGCACAAATCAGCAAAACGCTCTGCGCCCTGTGGAATCAGCCGGCTTCGCGCGGCACATTCCGCTATGACTACCTTGAGGACGCGCAGACCGCCCGCTATACGCTCATCGCGCCGATTGAACTTGTGCAGACAGCACTCGCCCTGCTTCAGAAGGAAGCCGAAGCGTGATTGAGTTTGTCCGAAAGCTCATAGCAAAGTCATCGGCATCCATCCGACCGATTTGAACCGCAAACAGCTTCAAAACGCAGTCACGGCACAAAGAATCTTCTTCATGCCATGACTGCGTTCTTTGCTTCTCCGGAAAATACGTCTTAGAAAAATATTTCCTTTCTCCGACAGTCCTTCCCGCTTCAATCGGATTATCTGATTTTTGCGATGCTGCCGCCCGTTCGCTCTTTCGTAACCTCGATGCGATGGGGTATCCTTCCCTTGACTTCCTCAACATGGGAAATAATGCCGATCAGCCGATGACCATTTTCCGCCGTATCAATCCATTCGTTCATCGCCAGCCCAAGGAAGCTGCCGCTCAATGAACCGAAGCCCTCGTCTACAAACATGGTATCCAGCCGTACCGCTGAAGCCGCGCTCGCCTGCACCAGGTCGAACATTCCCAGTGCCAGAGAAAGAGACGCCAAAAAGCTCTCGCCGCCGGAAGGCGTAGCGACCTCGCGTACGCTGCCGTTGTAATGGTCGATTACGTCCAAATCAAGCCCGACCTCTCCTATAGTGCCCTGCTCCGGAAGCTGTCTGCGCTTTAGCTCATACTGCCCGCGGGACATATGAAGCAGCCGCAGATTGGCATAGCGGATAATGCGGTCAAAATACTCCAGCTGCACATAGGTTTCGAGCGATATTCCGGGCTTTCCGTTCACCCGGCCTTTTGCAGGTTCTGCATGACATCCCGCCAAAATCGTCAGGAACGCTTGTTCCCATTTTTAATCTATGTTATAATGGGGAATCATCTCCCTTATCCGGTTATTCAGGAGGCCAGCATGCAGGAAGGACGCTTCGTTCTCAAATCTCCCTTCAAGCCGCAGGGCGACCAGCCGCAGGCGATTGACGCGCTGGTGCAGGGCGTGCAGTCCGGCATGCCGTGCCAGGTTCTGCTGGGCGTCACCGGCTCGGGCAAAACCTATACGATGGCGTCCGTCATCGAGCGCATCCAGCGTCCGACACTCGTCATCGCGCACAACAAGACGCTCGCCGCACAGCTTTGCGCGGAATTCCGTGAGTTCTTCCCGGACAGCGCGGTCGAGTATTTCGTTTCCTATTATGACTACTATCAGCCGGAAGCCTATATCGCTTCGACCGATACCTATATTGAAAAGGACTCCGCCGTCAACGAGGAAATCGAACGTCTGCGCCACAGCGCGACGGCGGCTCTGCGCGAGCGTCGGGACGTCATCGTCGTCGCGTCCGTTTCCTGCATCTATTCGATGGGCGATCCGTCCGAGTACGAAGGCATGATGATCTCTCTGCGCCCCGGCATGGCGATGGAGCGCGACGAGCTGGTGCGTCAGCTTGTCGAAATCCAGTACGACCGCAGCGACATCGAGTTTGAGCGCGGCACATTCCGCGTGCGCGGCGATGTGGTCGAAATCTTCCCCGCCGGATACGACAAGAGCGCCATCCGCGTGGAATTCTTCGGCGACGAAATCGACCGCATCAGCGCCATCGACGTCGTCAGCGGGCATACGCTGATGGTTCTGGAACACATTTCCGTCTATCCCGCGACGCATTACGCAACGCCGCGCGACGCTATCGACCGCGCCATCGGCAGCATCGAGCATGACCTTGACGTGCGCATTCGGGAATTTAAGGAAAAGGGCGATTTGATTGAAGCTCAGCGCATCGCCCAGCGCACGCAATATGATATCGAGATGCTGCGCGAGCTGGGCTACTGCACGGGCATCGAAAACTACTCCCGCTACTTCGACGGCAGAAAGCCCGGCGACGCGCCGTATACCCTGCTGGATTATTTTCCCAAGGACTACATCGTCTTCGTCGATGAGAGCCACGTCACCCTGCCGCAGATTCGCGCCATGTACAACGGCGACCGCGCACGCAAGGAAGCACTCGTTTCCTACGGCTTCCGCCTGCCGAGCGCCTTTGACAACCGCCCCCTGCGCTTTGAGGAATTCGAGCAGCGCATCGGTCAGCTCATCTGCGTCAGCGCGACGCCCGCGCCGTATGAAATGGAGCATGCCGGTCAGGTTGTCGAGCAGATTATCCGCCCGACCGGTCTGCTCGATCCCCAAATCGACGTCCGACCCGCAACCGGTCAGGTTGACGATCTCTACGCCGAAATCGTCAAGACCACGGGCGAGGGCTACCGCGTGCTGGTCACCACGCTGACCAAGAAGATGGCGGAAAGCCTGACGACCTATCTGGGCGAAATGAACGTCAAGGTGCGCTATCTCCACTCCGACGTGCAGACGATGGAGCGGCAGGAAATCATCCGCGATCTGCGTCTGGGCGTATTCGATGTATTGGTCGGCATCAACCTTCTGCGCGAGGGGCTTGACCTGCCGGAGGTCGCGCTCGTCGCCATCCTCGACGCGGACAAAGAGGGCTTCCTGCGCAGCGAGGTCAGCATGATTCAGACCATCGGACGCGCTGCGCGAAACGCAAACGGTCGGGTCATCATGTATGCCGATGTGATGACCGAAAGCATGAATAAAGCCATCTTTGAAACCCAGCGCCGCCGCCAGCTTCAGCAGGCGTATAATCAGGCGCACGGCATCGTTCCGCAGACCGTCATGAAATCCGTCCGCGACGTGCTGCAAATCGGGCACGCGGCGGACGAGGGCAGCAGCAAACGCACCGTCAAGCGCGTCAAGGAGCTGAGTGAGGACGAGCTGCATCTGCTCATCTGCTCGACCGAGGAAAAAATGCTGCAAGCCGCCGCCAATCTGGACTTTGAGCTTGCAGCGAAACTGCGCGACAAGCTCTTTGAATTGCAGGGCAAGAAGCCCGAAGAGCTTCCGGAGGAAACCGTCACCCTGCCCCAGAGAAAGCGCAGAAGGCAGAGAAAGCCCCGACACGATTTAAAGGCATAAGGAGTCCGTCATGCAGGAAAACATCGTCATCCGCGGCGTCCGTCAAAACAACCTCAAGGGCTTTGACCTGACCCTGCCGCGCAATAAACTCATCGTCTTCACCGGTCTGTCCGGATGCGGCAAATCCTCGCTTGCGTTCGATACGCTTTACGCCGAGGGACAGCGCCGCTATGTCGAATCCCTTTCTTCCTATGCCCGCCAGTTTTTGGGGCAGATGGAAAAGCCGGATGTCGATTCCATCGACGGCCTTTCCCCCGCCATCTCCATCGACCAGAAAACCACCAGCAAAAACCCGCGTTCCACCGTCGGCACGGTCACGGAGATTCACGATTACCTGCGCCTGCTCTATGCCCGCGTAGGCATCGCCCACTGCCCCAAATGCGGGCGGGAAATCTCCAAGCAGACCGTCGATCAGATGGTCGATCAGATGCTTGCCCTGCCCGAACGCACGCGCATGCAGCTGCTCGCGCCGGTCGTCCGCGGCAAGAAGGGCGAACACGTCAAGATTCTGGAAAACATCGTCAAGCAGGGCTTCGTCCGCGTGCGCGTGGATGGAGAAACCTATGACGCCGCCGAGGTTCCGCCGCTGTCCAAACAGAAGAAGCACAATATCGAGGTCGTCGTAGACCGCCTGATTCTGCGCGAAGATATCCGCACCCGCCTGACCGACTCGCTGGAAACCGCGCTCTCGCTTTCCGGCGGCATCGTCATCGCGGATATCGGTCCCGGCGAACGGGAGATGCTCTTCTCCCAAAACCTCGCCTGTCCGGAATGCGGCATTTCGATGGAAGAGCTTGCGCCGCGTTCCTTCTCCTTCAACAGCCCGTTCGGCGCATGCCCGACGTGCGCTGGCTTGGGCGTGCTGCAAAAAATTGATCCGGATCTCATCGTTCCGGATTGGAATAAATCGCTCGCCGAAAACCCGTTCAACGTGATGGGCTGGAGCAGCCTCGAACCCGGCACGCAGGCAGGCATGTTCTTTGAAGCGCTGAGTCAGAAATACGGCTTCTCGATGAATGAGCCGCTGAATCAGCTGCCCAAGGATGTGCTGGATATCATCCTCTACGGCAGCAAGGGCGAACCGCTGAAGATTCAGTATACCCGTCCCAACGGCGATTCGCATACCTTCACCGCGCCGTTTGAGGGCATTATCCCGACAACCGAACGACGCGCCGCGGAAACGCAGAGCGATTCCACCAAGGCGTATTACGACGGGCTGATGAGCCAGACGCCCTGCCCGGATTGTCAGGGCAAGCGTCTGCGTCCGGAGATTCTCGCGGTCACGGTCGGCGGAAAATCCATCGCCGACGCCTCCGACCTGTCCGTGACCGATGCGCAGGCGTTCTTCTCCTCCCTCTCCTTCGGACAGAAGGACAGCATGATTGCCGCGCCCATCCTCAAAGAGATTCTGGCGCGTCTGCGCTTTTTGAGCGACGTCGGGCTGGGCTATCTGACGCTTTCCCGTGCGGCAGGCACGCTCTCCGGCGGCGAAGCCCAGCGTATCCGACTAGCGACGCAGATCGGTTCCAGTCTGGTCGGCGTGCTGTATATCCTCGATGAACCGAGTATCGGTCTGCATCAGCGCGATAACGCCCGCCTGATTGATACGCTCAAACGCCTGCGCGATTTGGGTAATACGCTGATCGTCGTCGAACATGATGAAGATACCATGTTCGCCGCAGACCAGATTGTCGATATCGGCCCCGGCGCGGGCGAGCATGGCGGTCAGCTCATCGCGCAGGGAACGGCGCAGGAGATTATGGATTGCCCTGAATCCATCACCGGCGCATACCTCTCCGGTCGGCGCGGCATTCCCGTTCCCACACGCCGTAAAATGCCGTCCGGTTACCTGACCGTCCGCGGCGCACGCGCTCATAACCTCAAAAATATCGACGTCAAGATTCCGCTGGGCGTGATGGCGGTCGTCACCGGCGTTTCCGGAAGCGGTAAATCCACGCTGGTCAATGAAATCATCTATAAGACACTCCAGCGTGACCTTAACCGCGCTCATACCCGTCCCGGCGCATGCGACGGCATCGACGGCATCGACCAGCTCGATAAGGTGATCGCCATCGACCAAAGCCCCATCGGACGTACGCCGCGAAGCAATCCCGCGACCTATACCGGCTTGTTTGACCTGATTCGTAAGGTCTTCGCCGCTACCCCGGAGGCGAAAGCCCGCGGCTATAAGGAAAACCGATTCTCCTTTAATGTGCGCGGCGGACGCTGTGAAGCCTGCTCGGGCGACGGTATTCTGCGCATCGAGATGCACTTCCTCGCGGATATCTACGTTCCCTGTGAGGTCTGTAAGGGAAAGCGGTATAACCGCGAAACGCTGGAAGTGCTTTATAAGGGAAAATCCATCGCTGACGTGCTGGATATGACCGTTGAAGAAGCCTTGGATTTCTTCTCCGCTTATCCGCGTATCACCCGTAAGCTGCAAACGCTCTATGATGTGGGCTTGGGCTATATCCGTCTGGGACAGTCCTCGACCACACTCTCCGGCGGCGAGGCTCAGCGCGTGAAGCTGGCGACTGAGCTTTCCCGTACATCGACCGGAAAAACCTTCTATGTGCTGGATGAACCGACAACGGGTCTGCATATGGCGGACTGTGAACGATTGGTTTCCGTTCTGCGTCAGCTCGCTAAGGGCGGTAACTCCGTGCTGATTATCGAGCATAACCTGGATGTCATTAAAGCCTGTGACTATGTCATCGACCTCGGCCCGGAAGGCGGTAATGGCGGCGGAACGCTCGTCTGTGAAGGTACGCCGGAAGAAATCTGTGACTGTGGAAAGAGCTATACCGGACAGTTCCTTAAACCTGCATTGGAAAAAAGTAAGCGAATCGAAATCGAAACCTGAGTTCCCTTCCTTATACCGCCGCGAAGCGGAGAAAGGGTGCAGGGAACGATGTTCCCTGCTGGGGTTTGGGGCAAAGCCCCAAGCAGG
>ENA-UOOA01002664-UOOA01002664.1-human-gut-metagenome-genome-assembly--contig:-P61old-NODE-2664-length-24482-cov-9.322635_pt1 | contig 24482 bp, 16 predicted proteins | sample MGYA00242467_ERZ724014 | MGnify/ENA metagenome assembly ERZ724014 | reverse complement strand
AGGGCGCGCTCGATGTTTTCGCCCTCTTTTACCGGCATGATAATCATAATATTCTTTGTTTTTTGTTGTTTTGAATCTGTTTGTTCGTTCTGAAAACTGCGGGGTGCGCATCCTCGATGCATCTTCCCCAAAAACGGTCGTTTTATTCGTCGGCAGGTCCGCTGTCCGACCCGAATTGCAGATAAGGAGCCAGCCGTGCTGCCTCCTCGCGGGTCAATATGTTCTGTTCCACCAATTCTCCAGCGGTACTCCAACCTCCTTTCAACTGTCTTGCTTTCAGCAATTTTCGTAATGCCTGCGGTGCTATGTAGGGGTGTTTCCCCAGCACTTTCGGGCTTGCAAAGTTAATATCAATTTTCCGAATTTTGCAACTATCGCAGTAAATTTGTTTCAAAATTTTTTCATAATTGCGTTCCCGCACTCCCGGAACCTCTGCGAGTTGCTCCGCGCGGACGAATCCGCCGAGCCGTTCGCGGTAGTGCATGATCGCCACGACGGTCCTGGGACCGATGCCCACAACCGAGCGCAGCGTCGCCGAATCGGCCGTGTTCAGCTCCACGGGCTGTTCGATCGGCCGCGCCTTCCGTTCCGGGAAGATGACGTAGGGTTCCAGCGCCGCGGCCACCGAGTCGCTCACGACGTAGCATTCGCGCAGGTCCTCCATGTCGTAGATGCCGCTCAAATCCCGCCAGCGGATGAACGCCTCGGCCTGACGCTTCGACAAGGCCCCGATGGCGCGCAGGTAGCGGGCGCTCACGGTGTCGATGCGGAACGGCCCGGGTGCGAGCGGTTCGGGGAGAATGCGCCCCGTGCGGTATTTTTCGGGTGCGATGGCGTATTTGCAGCCGATGCGCACCCAGGGTTCGAGCCGCCGGTAGAGCGAGTCGCTGATGCCGTAGCAGAGCGTCAGGTCCTCGGGTATGCGGAACACTTTGCCCGCGGCGCGGTATTTCAGCAGGCTCACCGCTTCGTGCTTCGTAAGCCCGAGTCGCCGCAGGTCGTCGAGCGAGGCCGTGTTGGGGTCGAAATGCGACATCACGACGCTGTCCGCGGGCAACGCCTCCTCCATCTCGGCCTCGGCGCGGCGGGCCGCTTCGGGGTCGGCTGCCGGGCGTACGAGCATCAGGGCTATGATCAGCAGCCCGGCCAACGGCAGGAATACCGCAATGGCGCGTATTTCGCGGTCGGAAAAAAGTTTAGCCATTGTTCTGTTTATGCGGTCATATGCTTTATCGTTTCAACTGCCGGGAGCATGCGTCGTCTCCCTTCCGGAGGGAGGCCGGGGCGGGGCCATGCTTGTAGATGGCTCCGCAGGCGGCAATGACGGCGGTCGAAAGCGATTTGTACGTCGAAGTGTGTATTCGTTTTGTCTATTTTCCGATCTCCTCCAATGCCCGCTTCACCGAACCCCAGCGCAGCAGCAGTTTGCGGGCCTCGGTTTCGTCAAGCCCCGACGCTTCGGCGACCATCCGCGTTCCGCGGGCCACGAGCTTGTCGTTGGTCAGCTGCATGTTGACCATGCGGTTGCCCTCGACACGCCCCAGGCGGATCATCACGGCTGTCGATAACATGTTGAGCATCAATTTCTGGGCCGTTCCGGCCTTCATGCGCGTCGATCCGGTCACGAACTCCGGTCCTACGACCGCTTCGAGCGCATACTCCGCTTCGGCAGCTACGGGCGACGCGGGGTTGCAGGTGATCGAGCCGGTCAGCAGTCCGTGGCGCCGCGCCGCGCGCAGTCCGCCGATCACGTAGGGCGTCGTTCCCGATGCCGCGATGCCGATCAGCACATCGCCGGCTGTGGGGTGGTAGGGCGCCATGTCGCGCCAGGCTCCTTCGGTGTCGTCTTCGGCGTGCTCCACGGCCCGCCGCAAAGCGCCGTCGCCTCCGGCGATCAGCCCGATCACCCGGTCGAACGGCACGCCGTAGGTCGGGGGCAGCTCCGAGGCGTCGGTGACCCCCAGCCGGCCGCTCGTCCCGGCGCCGATGTAAAACATCCGGCCTCCGCGCTGCATGCGCTCGACGATGCGTTCGACGAGTAGCTCCATGACGGGGATGGTCCGCCGCACGGCTTCGTGCACACGGGCGTCCTCGCGGTTGATGCCCGTCAGGATGTCGTGCACCGACATCCGTTGCAGGTCGTCGTAGGCCGAATCCTGTTCGGTGATTCTATCTTCCATAGTGGTATTTCAAAAGCCCTTCGGCGGGCGATTCTACAATGGTTTCCACGCGGCGGCCCTCCGCTTCCAGCGCCTCGCGCAGCAACGCCTCGAAGTGGGCCGCCACGCCGCCCAGCAGCGATACGGGGAGTTCCGCCGGATAACGGCTCAGGTTGCGGGACGCAAAGTCGCGGAACGACCGGAGTACCAGCTCCCGGATCTCCGGGCGGTCGATATGCGCGCGTATGAAAGGTGCGAACGAGGCCAGAAAGCGGTTGGCGTAAGGCTCGCGGTAGACGCGGCGGATGATCTCCTCGTAATTCAGCCCGTGCGCCGCGAGAAACTCCTCTTTCAGCGGAATGTGCCCCTTGAAGATGCCGTTCACCAGGTTGCGCCCCAGCACGGCCCCGCTGCCCTCGTCGCCCAGCACATAGCCCAGCGGTGGGACGTTTTTCAGGATTTCGCCGTCGCGGCACAGGCAGGAGTTCGATCCCGTGCCGAGGATGCAGGCGATGCCCTCCCCGCGGCCCCAGAGCGCCCGCACCGCGCCCAGCAGGTCCGATTCGACCGTAATGTCCGTCGTTCCGAAGTGCGCTTCCAACTCCCGGCGCAGCTTCTCGCTCGCTTCCGGGAAGGTCTCGCCGCACCCCGCGCCGTAGAATCTCACGCTCGTCACGCCGTCGCATGGCGGCAGTTCCGCGAGGGCTTCGCGTATCTGTTCGGCCGAGTGCTGCACGGCGTTGATCCCCCGCGTGCGCACGTTTGTCGTCCGTGCGCCGTCGCTGGCGATCCACGTGCATTTGGTCGATCCGCTGTCGGCTATAAGTACCATAATTCAAAGATACGGATTAATCTTCAAATTCCGGAAAAAAGCCATAACTAAATTTTTTAGTTTAAAAACTATGTAAAATAGTTGCATGTGAATTTTTTTTAGTTACCTTTGCTCCCGGGTGCATGAAAAAGGACCGATGAAGCGATGGGCGGCTGTTCCGGAGGGAGCATTTCCGGCCGGGCGTGTCCGGAAAGTCGTGGGACGAATCCGGCGGGATCGTCGGCCGCGAGGGCGCCGTTCGCCGCATCGGGACCGGACCGGGCGTTTTGCTGCGCCGCCGTATGCTGGAATGCCTCCGTTTCAACTGAAAACGATACCTGATAACGCTTGTTTGAGTGAAATATGAAAGAGAATCCTGAAAAACTGACACGCAGGGAAGAGGAGCTGATGCGCTGCTTCTGGGAGCACGGTCCGCTGTTCGTACGCGAACTGGTGGCCCTTTCGCCCGATCCCAAACCCCATTTCAACACCCTTTCGACGATGGTCCGCGCGCTCGAAGCCAAAGGCTATGTCGCCCACAACTCCTTCGGCAGCACCTACCAATACTATCCGGTGGTGAGCGAGGAGGAGTTTTCGCGCTCGACGCTCGGCAGCGTGATCAGCCGCTATTTCGAGAATTCCTACCTCGGGGCGGTCTCGGCACTGGTCGAGGAGGAGAAGATCTCGCTCGGCGAACTGCGCAGCCTGATCGACCGCATCGAAAATCAAAACCGATAGCGCCATGTACGACCTGATGATTTACAGCCTGAAAGTCGGCGTCTGCCTGTCTGTCTTCTACCTCTTTTTCAAATTGCTGTTGAGCCGTGAGACCTTCCACCGCTTCAACCGGATCGTGGTTCTGGGGGCGATGTTCCTCTCGTTCGTGCTGCCGCTGTGCGTGATCACGGTTTACCGCGAAATCCCCGTCCTGCCGGAAATCCCGGACGGGGAGGCTGTTGCGACGGCCTTCGCCGAACCGCTTTCCGAACCTTTTCCGTGGGAGATGCTCGCCGGGGCGGCATTCCTGCTCGGGGCGGCCGCCACGCTGCTGTGGACGCTTTGTTCGCTCATCGGAGTCCTGCGTCTGATCCGCGGCGGACGTCGCGAACGGCTGGAGGACGGGGCTGTGCTGGTGCGCACGGAACGGCCCGTGACGCCTTTCAGCTGGGGACGCTATATCGTGATGTCCGAGAGGGACCTGGCGGAAAACGGCGGGGCGATTCTGCTTCACGAACGGGCGCACCTGCGGCTGCGTCATTCGCTCGACCTGATCGTGACCGACGTTGCGGGCTGCCTGCAATGGTTCAACCCCGCGATGTGGCTGCTGCGCCGCGAACTGCGGGCCATCCACGAATATGAAGCCGACGAGGCGGTGCTCGACAGCGGCGTCGACGCCCGGAGTTACCAGATGTTGTTAATAAAGAAAGCTGCCGGCGGGAGGTGGTACTCGATTGCCAACAGCTTTAATCACAGTAAACTTAAAAACCGTATTACCATGATGTTGCGTAAAAAATCGTCGCGGTGGGCCGGGGCCAGGGCGCTCCTGCTCCTGCCGCTCACGGCCGTCGCCCTGGGGGCTTTCGCCGAAACCGCTTATGTCTTTCCGGAAGACAAAGGTAAAAAAGAAACCAGTACGATTTACATTCGGGGGTCGAAATCTTTTTCCGATGGGCAACAACCGCTGATTCTGGTCGACGGCCGGGAGGTGAAGTCGATGGACAGCCTCGCTGCCGACCGGATCGAGGTGATCACCGTGCTCAAGGATTCCGTTTCGATGGCTGTGTACGGCGAAAAGGCCGCCGACGGCGTGATTCTTGTAACGCTCAAAAAGACCGGAGAACCGGGCGATGGGGCGCAGGTCCCGGGACTGAAAGGCAAAGTCGTGACGGTCACCCGGGCGGACAGCGCCGGGACGAACGAGTCGACAACCGTGCGGGTGATCGGTCACGGTACGAGGCCGAAAGACGGAACGGTTGTGGTGAATACGGCCGGAATCGCGAAATCGTATCGGTTCAAGGTCGAGAACGGCTCGTCGGTCGAGTCGAATCCTGTATTTATCGTCGACGGCGTACAAGTGTCTGAAATCGAATCGCTCGACCCGGATCAGATTGAAAGCATGTCGGTGATCAAAGGCACGAATCTCCCCGGGGAGTTTGCCGACAAGGGGTATGAGGGCGTGATAACGATTACGACCAAACAGGCGGCTGCCGCGCAAAGAGCCGCCGCGAAGTCGGCCCGGGAGGGTATCGAAGCCGGGAGAGCCGGGATCGAAGCCGCCCGCGAAGGGTTGAAACTGGCCCGCAAGTATATGAGTTCCGATGACTGGAAGCAGGCCCAGAAAGCGCTCGACAAGGCCCAGAAGGAGCTTGAAGCGGCCCGCAAGGAGACTTCGGCACAGCTTTCCGAAGCGCAGAAAGCGGTGGGAACGTCGCTTAAACTTTCGGCGGACGCCGGGCATGCCGATAAGGTGACCATTCAGGGCACTCCGGAAAGTTCGGTGTCGGTTTATAAGGGACAGGTTACGCTGAAAGGCGGATTTCCCGACGGCATGCTGATCCGTATCAACGGCAGGGAGGCCTCGAAAGAGGATGTTGAACGGCTGGAATCCGGGAAGATCAAGCGTATGGAGGTCTATAAGGGCGACGAGGCCGTGAAGCGTTACGGCGAGAAGGGGCGCAACGGCGTGGTCGAGATCCGCGCCCGCAGGTAAAGGCTTAAAGGAAAAACCATAAGCAGATAAAAAGTTCACGAAGGCGGGGGATTCCACGGGAATCCTCCGCCTTTTTTGTGCGTGCCTATTTGAATTCGACGATCTCGGGCCGCGTCGGCCGGTAGCGGTACTGCTCCATGCGTGTCGGGTTCGAAAGGCGGAAATATTCGCTCTCGACCAGCCCGCGTTTGCCGAAGGCCACGCCCAGCCGGATCTGGATCGTGTTGAACACCAGCCGTTCGTTTCGCAGCCGCACGCCCAGTCCGAACGAGGTGAAGAAGTCGTTTTTGAAGATATTGGGCGAATAGCCGATCAGCCCGAAGTCGGCGAACCCGAAGACGGCGATGCGGAATCCCAGCGGCTGGTAGGGGGTGAATACCACCGTCTCGGTGTTGAGGATCATGCGGTTGGTTCCGATGATGTACTCCTTGAGGGCTTGCAGGCCGTCGGTGCGCGTGAAGCGGATGCTCTCGTCGCTGCCCGTCGCACGGTTCCAGCCCTGCGTGTAGTTGAAGGCGAGGAACTGGCGGATGCGGCTGCGCTTGAACAGGAAAAGGTTGGAGAACCACCGCAGGTCGACATCTACGGCGCTGCGCTGCCACATGCCGTTTTCGAGGTCTATGTAGCTTCCGAGCGTGAAGCCGCCCATGATGTAGCCCAGTCTGCGGAATCCACCCGTTTCGTAGCTCGCGCCGAGGTAGAGGGCGTCGTTGAATTCGCCCCACGAATAGCCCGTCGTCACTTCGGCCTTGTAGCCCGTCGCGAGGTACTCGCGCGTACCGAATCCGTAGATCATGTTGGCCGTGTAGAATTTTTCGCGGTAGAGACCCCCGCCGACCAGCAGGGCGTCCTGGTCGTGCAGCGCGGGGTTGTAGTCCGGGGCCACGAGGGGCCTGCGGCTCACGCGCCGGTAGTTGTAGCGTCCCGAGAGATAAACGCTCGATTTGATCCCGCGCAGGTAGTGCGAGTAGCCGCCCCAGACGTCGAGGTTGCGCTCCTTCACCAGCAGCGACGTGTCCTGTTCGATCATGTAGCGCTTGGCTTTGATGTCGCTGTATGTAAGGCCTATCTCGTAGTCCGTCGGTTTGAGGAACTCTTTGCGCAGCCCCATGTTGAGCGTCGAGTTGTAGAAGTCGCGCCCTCCGCCGATCTCGGCGGTGTAGAAGGTCCCGAGCAGGTTGGGGATTTCGTATTCGACCATGTTGCCGCCGTAGGAGAAGTCCTTGCGGCTGAAGTTGGTCATAAATTTGAGTTTGTTGCCCGATCCGAAGATGTTGGCGTCGGAAAGCCCCACCATCGTCCGGCCCTCGGAATGCCATCCTCCGTCGACGGAGATGGTCCAGCTGTCGCGCGTGGTGATCAGGAGGTTCACGCGTGTCGAGTCCACCGCGTCGGGGAGCACCGTGACGTCGATGTCTGAGATGTAGTCGCGCGAGCGGATCAGCTGCTTGTTGCGCACGATGAGCTGTGGGTCGAGCTTGTCGCCCGAGCGGAACAGCAGGTCGCGCCGGACGACGCGGTCGCGGGTGAGCATGTGGGTTTTGTTGGCCATGCGTTCGAGCCGGTTGCCGCCGGGGTCGAAAACCTGCTGGCGTTCGATGGTGATGTCGCCGATGGTTTTCCCGGCGTAGGGTTCCAGCAGGCGGCTCTCGTCGGTGACGCGGCCGCTCATCGTGGTGTCGAGCACGGGTTTTACGAAGAGCATCCGGTAAAGCATGCGCGGCACGGCGCGCCGGCTGGTTTTCGACTGGATGCTGTCGTAGAGGCGCTGGTTGCGCGCCGATGCGTCGGGATTCGCCACACGGGCGCTGTCGGGCGTGAACCGGTCGGGGGCGTGCGTGCCGGGTCCTGCGGCACGGACCGAGAGGACCGTTGCCGCCCCAATCAGGATTAGGGAAAATATGCAGAACCGGGCGAACATTGTGTCAAAGATAACGGATTTTTTCGGCAAAAAGTGCGACACAGGGGCCTAAATTGAGGATTCGATACCCAAATCCCGATTATTCCGTCTCGGCGGCGGGTGCAGCTCCCCGCATAGCTTATAATCCGTGTTTTCCATCCCTCTCTTTTCTTTGCCGCGACATCCTCCCCCGGAGAAGACGAAAAAGACGGCCCGAAGGTCGTCTTTTTCCATTTTCCGTTCAGCGTGGAATGGGGTCATCCCTTCCCCGCCTTATCTGCGGCCCTCTTTGGCCTCGATGCATTCCGTGGCGTGGGGCACTTTCATCAGCCGCTCCTTGGGAATGAGCTTTCCGGTCGTTTTGCAGATGCCGTACGTCTTGTTCTCGATGCGTACGAGCGCCATTTCGAGGTTGCGGATAAATTTCATCTGATGGGCAGCCAAACGACCGCTTTCCTCTTTGGAAAGAGTTGCGGCGCCCTCCTCCAGCACCTTGAACGTCGGCGATGTGTCTTCCGTATCGTTGTCGGCGGTATGGGTGATCGTGGCGCGCAGCAACTCGTAGTCCGCACGCGCGTTCTCAAGCTTTTTCAGGATAAGCTGCCGGAACTCTTCGAGTTCGGCGTCGCTGTATCTGGTTCTTTCGTCTGCCATAATAATCTCCTCTCTTTTAAGGTTTACTGTAAAATTAAGCAATAATTCCGATATTACCAAATTTTACCGGAATATATCAAGGGGCTATATCCGCGTCACGGCGATGCGCAGCGGTTCGTCGTCCACGTCGGTTTCGACGACCGTTTCGCCTGCCGGTTCCGCTGCCGGACGGACCTCCACGGCGAGGGTCTGCGAAGCGATGTAACCGGCGAATCGGGCGATTGCGTCGGCCACCAGGGGCTTCTGTTCGATCTCTGCGCGGATCTTGTCCGTGACCTCGAATCCGGAGTCCTTGCGGATATTCTGGATGCGGTTTATCAACTCGCGTGCCACACCTTCGGCTTTCAGCTCCTCGGTGACGGTAATGTCGAGCGCCACGGTGAGTTTTCCCTCCGAGGCAACGAGCCATCCGGGCATGTCTTCCGAGGTGATCTCGAAGTCGGCGGGCGTCACGGTGATCCGCTCCGCTCCGAGGTCGAGCACCGTTTCCGGCGCGGCCTCCACCTCGGCGATACGTTCCTGCGAGAACTCCGCGACGAGGGCGGCGATCTGCTTCATCCACTTGCCGTAACGCGGCCCGAGGGTCTTGAAGTTGGGCTTGATGCGTTTGGTAATCAGCCCCGTGGTCTTTTCGATCAGCTCGATCTCCTTCACGTTGACCTCGTTCATAATGAGGTTCTTCACGGCCGAAATATGCTCCGCCGTCGCGGGGTCGAGCACCGGGATCAGGATTTTGGTCAGCGGCTGGCGCACCTTGATCGACACTTTGCGGCGCAGGGCCAGCACCATCGACGAGACCTTCTGCGCCAGCGACATCATCTCTTCGAGGCGGGCGTCGATCAGCCGTTCGTCGGCCGTCGGGAACGCCGCGAGATGCACCGATTCGTCCTTGTGGCGGCCGCTCACGGCGTTGAGGTCCGTGAAGATGCGGTCGGAGATGAACGGCGCGAACGGCGCTGCGAGCATCGTGACGGTCTCAAGACAGGTGTACAGCGTCTGATAGGCCGCCAGTTTGTCCTCCGACATGCCGCCTCCCCAGAACCGCTTGCGGTTGAGGCGCACGTACCAGTTCGAGAGGTTCTCGCCCACGAACTCCTGAATGGCGCGGGCCGCCGGAGTGGGGTCGTAGTCTTCGAGAGATTCGGTAACGTTCTTCACCAGCGTATTCAGGAGCGAGATGATCCAGCGGTCGATTTCGGGACGCTTCTCCATCGGAACCTCCTCTTCACGGCCCGTGAAGCCGTCCACGTTGGCGTAGAGGGCGAAGAACGAGTAGGTGTTGTAGAGCGTTCCGAAGAATTTGCGGCGCACTTCGTCGACGCCGTCCCTGTCGAACTTGAGGTTGTCCCACGGCTGCGAGTTGGAGATCATGTACCAGCGCGTCGCGTCGGCTCCGTAGGTGTCGAGCACCTCGAATGGATCGACGGCGTTGCCCAGGCGTTTCGACATCTTGTTGCCGTTCTTGTCCAGCACCAGACCGTTCGAAATGATATTCTTGAAAGCCACCGAGTCGAAGAGCATCGAGGCGATGGCGTGCAGCGTGAAGAACCAGCCGCGCGTCTGGTCGACACCCTCGGCGATGAAGTCGGCGGGGTAGACCTGGCCGAAGCCCTCCTTGTTCTCGAACGGGTAGTGCACCTGCGCATAGGGCATGGCGCCCGAGTCGAACCATACGTCGATCAGGTCCGATTCGCGCCTCATCGGCTCGCCCTTCGACGAGACCAGCACGATCGAATCAACATAGGGGCGGTGCAGGTCGATGTTCTCGGTCGAGTAGTTCTCCTTCGACATGTCGCCGACCCTGAAATTCCTGTACGGGTTTTCCTGCATGACGCCCGCCGCTATCGAACGCTCTATTTCGGCCATCAGCTCTTCGACCGAACCGATGCACTTCACCTCGGAGTAGTCCTCCGTGGCCCATACGGGCAGCGGGGTTCCCCAGAAGCGCGAACGCGAGAGGTTCCAGTCCACCAGTCCTTCGAGCCACTTGCCGAAGCGGCCCGTTCCGGTCGATTCGGGTTTCCAGCGGATCGTTTTGTTCAGTTCGATCATCCGCTCGCGCAGCGCCGTGGTGCGGATGAACCACGAGTCGAGCGGGTAGTAGAGCACCGGTTTGTCCGTACGCCAGCAGTGGGGGTAGGAGTGGGTGTGCTTCTCGATCTTGAAGGCCTTGTTTTCGGCTTTCAGCATCACCGCGATGTCGATGTCCAGCGTCGGGTCGGTCTCGCTCAGCCGCTCGTCGTAGGCGTTCTTCACGTAGCGGCCCGCATACTCCCCGTATTTCGCGGCGTCGACGTGCGTCTTCACGAACTCCGGGTCGAGGTCTTCGATCAAAAAGAATTTGCCCTGCCTGTCGACCATCGGCTGGTTCTTGCCCGCGCGGTCGACCATGAAGAGCGGCGGGATGCCGGCGGCCTTGGCCACGCGGTCGTCGTCGGCGCCGAACGTCGGGGCGATGTGCACGATGCCCGTACCGTCCGAGGTGGTCACGTAGTCGCCGACGATCACGCGGAAGGCGTCGCCTTCCGGCTTCACCCACGGGATCAGCTGCTCGTAGCGGATGCCTTCCAGCTCGGGACCTTTCCAGCTCCCCTCCATGATCTCGTATGTGCCTTCCATCTTCTTGGTGAAGTAGGAACCCAGTAGCTCTTTGGCCAGAATGACCGTCTGCGGCCGGTCGGTGTAGGGGTTGCGGCACTTGACCTTCACGTATTCGATCGCAGGGCCTACGGCCAGCGCCGTGTTCGAAGGCAGCGTCCACGGCGTGGTGGTCCAGGCCAGGAAATAGAGTTCACCTTCGATTCCTTCGAAGAGTTTCTCGCTCTTCGCGTCGCGGATCACGCGGAACTGCGACGTGCAGGTTGTGTCCTTCACGTCGCGGTAGCAGCCGGGCTGGTTCAGTTCGTGAGTCGAGAGGCCCGTTCCGGCGGCGGGCGAGTAGGGCTGGATGGTGTAGCCCTTGTAGAGCAGGCCCTTGTCGAAGAGCTGCTTCAGGAGCCACCACAGCGTCTCGATGTATTTGTTGTCGTAGGTGATGTACGGGTCGTCCATGTTGACCCAGTAGCCCATCTTGCGCGTGAGGTCCTCCCACTTGCCCGTGAACTCCATCACCGCCTCGCGGCACGTGCGGTTGTACTCCTCGATGGAGATCTTCTTGCCGATGTCTTCCTTGGTGATGCCGAGCTTCTTCTCGACGCCCAGTTCCACGGGCAGTCCGTGAGTGTCCCATCCGGCCTTGCGGTGCACGAGGTAGCCCTGCTGCGTCTTGTAGCGGCAGAATACGTCCTTGATCGTGCGGGCCATGACGTGGTGGATGCCGGGCATGCCGTTTGCCGAGGGGGGACCCTCGTAGAATACGAACGTGGGATGGCCCTCGCGGGTCGTGATGCTTTTGTGGAACGTGTCGCGTGCGTCCCATTCGCCGAGCACGTCGGCGGCTATGCCTGCCAGGTCGAGGCCTTTATACTCCTTGAACTTCATATCGGTAGAAATTTCTTCGCTAATTTTCTGACAATTGGCAAAGATATAAAAAAGATTTGAAAAACGGGTCTGAAGCGTTCGATTTATGGATGTCCGTTCCGGGAAGCGGGGTCTGCGGGGGCCTTCCCTTCGTCGGGGCTGTCCGCGTCCGGCTTCGGGGCGATGACCGTCCCGGTCGTTTCCCGTCCGGTTCTGCGCCCGGGACGGACGCGGGTTTTGGGGATTACTCCCCCGCGGGAATGTCGATCCGGAAACAGGAGCCTTCGCCCGCCACGGAGTCGACGCCGACCGAGCCGCCCAGCTGTTCGGCGATCGACTTGCAGATCGACAGCCCGAGCCCGGTCCCTTGGGTGAAGGTGTCGAGTTTGACGAAACGTTCGAAGATGCGTTCCCGGTCTTCGGGCGCGATGCCGATGCCCGTGTCGCGGACGTAGAAACGGATGTGGCCGGGAATCCGGCGGAATCCGATCGTTACCGATCCTTTTTCGGTAAATTTCAGTGCATTGCGCGTAAAGTTGTTCAGCACCTGGGCAAGCCCCTTCCTGTACTCCGTGACGGGGAATTCCGGCAGCCCTTCCTCGACGCGCAGTTCCACGCCCGGCCGGCGCTGGAGGCGGAGCGAGTCGGCGACCTCCCGGCATAAGTCCCGGGCGTCGAACTGCGTGCGCTCGATGTCCGTGCGTCCCGACTCGATGCGCGCCAGATCCAGCACGTCGGAGATGATTTGCAGCAGCAGGGTGTTGTTGCGCAGGATGATGTCGGTGTACTCCCGGCGGGTTTCGTGCCTGCTTTCGTCTGCCAGCAGCTCCGAGAATCCGACGATGGCGTTCAGCGGGGTGCGGATTTCGTGGCTCATGTTGGCCAGGAACGCCGACTTGAGTTTGTTGGACTCCTCGGCGCGCTTCTTCGCTTCGCGCAGCTCCTCCTCCTCGGTGCGTTTGAGTTCGCTGATGTCGTAGTTGACGCACGCCAGGTCGATCACGCCCTCCTCCGGACGGTAGTCGCGGCAGAGCAGGTGGATTTTGATCCAGCGCATCGGCTCCTGATCGCTCACGATGCGCACTTCGTTGACGAAAGTCCGGATTTCTCCGGTTTTGAGGCGTTCGAACTCCTCCTCAAGGTGTTGCCGGTCGTCGGGATGGACCTGCCGCCAGTGGCCGAGAATCTGTGAGGCGGGCGTGTTTTCCGCTTCGCCGTAATTTTTGGCCCAGGGACCCTTGGTGTAACCCTCTCCCGTAAGGGGGTTGTAGCTGACGCAGCCCACGTGCGCGAAGTCCGAAACCAGGTTGAAGAGATGCTCGAAATCGTCCAGCTGTTCGCGGCTGCGCGTGGCGTCGGTGATGTCTTCGAGCAGGATGACCAGTTCGTCGTCGCCCGGCGTGTTGTAGATCAGGAAGCGGCAGGTGCGTTTGCCGTCCGGGCTTTTCCCGGTCTGCTCCCAGAAGGAGCAGGAGGGGATGTGCTCGAATGTGGGAATGTGTTTCAGGGGATCTATTCCCACCTCGCGGGCCGTCTTTCCGGCATGGCCCTGCGTGTGGATGCCCAGTATCCTGCCGGCCTGCTGGTTGATGTACGAAAGCAGGTAGTCGACCGCTTCGCCCGATTTGTCGCGCAGGATGTTGACGCGCAGGTAGCCGATCGGCAGGTGTTCGATCAGTTGTGCGAGGTGGCTGTAATTGCGTTGCGTCGCCTTGTAACTCTGATTGATGGAGGCCAGTTCGGCATTTTCGGGAGTGCCTTCCGTAACGCGGCGGACGGTTCCGAAAACCGAGCGGACGCCCGTCAGCGGATCGTTGGCGGCAGCCACGGCTCTGACTTGCAGGCATCTGTCGCCGTTGGCCGTGACGAACGTTTCGTCGAGCGAGTCGGAGACCTTGAGGGCGGCGCAGCGGGTGTAAATGCGCGCCCGGTGCTCCTCGCCGGGCAGCAGGTAGACCTCCTCGAACGAAATGCGGGTGCGATCTGCGCCGAAAAGGTCCGCCGCCAGCCGCGAACAGGTCATTTCGCGCTGTCCGAAGTCGAGCTGCCACCATCCGACGCCGGAGGCGTCGAGTGATTTTTGCAGCAGGTCGGGGGCGGCTTGTTCGGAGTGCATGGCAGAAATACCCTTTTTTCGATGTTTCTGCAAAAATAGAAAATTTCGGGAGAAAACGAATTTTGTCCGGATGATTTTTTGCGCGGCGGCGCTATTCTGTTTCGTCCTGCCGCGTCAGCGTGCGGATCACGCGCGCCGGGTTTCCCACGGCCACCGAGTCGGCCGGGATGTCGCGCGTCACGACGGCTCCGGCGCCGATGACCGAACGGTCGCCGATGGCGACGCCCGGGCAGACGATCACCCCTCCGCCCAACCAGCAGTCGTCGCCGACGGTGATCGGACGGCCCGCTTCGAGTCCAGTGCGGCGCTGTGCCGCGTCGAACGGATGCAGGGCGGTGAGCAGCTGCACTTTGGGCCCTATGAGCGTGTGGCGGCCGATGCGGATCGGCGCCAGGTCGAGGAACACGCAGTCGAAATTGACGAACGACCCTTCGCCGATTGAGATGTTGAGTCCGTAATCGCAGCGGAACGGTTCGCGGATGAATCCTTCGCAGCCGGGGCACAGCTCGCGCAGTGCGGCGCGGTAGGCGTCGTCGTGGCCGCAGAGTTCGACGTTGAGGCGGTGCATCAGGCGCGTGGCGTTGTCCCGGATGGCGGTGAGTTCCGCATCCCGGGGGTCGAACCACCCGCCGGCGAGCATCTTTTCCCGCTCGGTCATTTTAGTCGAAGGATTGCATTTCGATCAGCTTGGCGTAGATGCCGTTGCGTTCCATCAGCTCGTTGTGCGTGCCCTGTTCGGCGATGCGGCCGTGGTCGACGACAACGATCAGGTCGGCGTTGTGGATGGTCGACAGGCGGTGGGCGATGACCACCGACGTACGGCCTTTGAGCAGGTTGTTGAGGGCGTCCTGCACGAGTTTTTCGCTCTCGGTGTCGAGTGCCGAGGTGGCCTCGTCGAGGATCAGGATGTCGGGGTTCTTGAGCACCGCGCGGGCGATCGAGAGCCGCTGGCGCTGGCCGCCGGAGAGTTTCACGCCCCGGTCGCCGATGTTGGTCCCGTAACCGTCGGTGCATTCGCGGATGAAGCAGTCGGCGTTGGCGACCTTCGCCGCCTCGACCACCTCTTCGTGCGTGGCGCCGCGCTTGCCCATGCCGATGTTGTTTTCGATGGTGTCGTTGAAAAGCACGGTGTCCTGCGCCACGACGCTCATATGGGCGCGCACGCTCTCCTGCGTGTAGTCGCGCAGCGAAATGCCGTCGATGAGTATTTCGCCCGCCGAGGGGTCGTAGAAGCGGGGCAGCAGCTCGCTCAATGTCGACTTGCCGCCTCCCGAGGGACCGACCAGAGCCACGGTCTGCCCGCGGCGTATCTCGAACGAAATGCCGTCGATCACTTCGCGCTCCCCGTCGTAGGTGAAGTGCACGTCGCGGAATTCGATTTTCTCTTTCAGCCCCGTGAGTTCCCGGGCGCCGGGTTTGTCCTGTATTTCGGGTTTCGTGTCGATGATCGAGAAGATGCGCTCTCCGGCGGCGATTCCCTGGTTGATGTTGGCGAACTGGTCGATGAAGGTGCGCACGGGGCGCGTGATCTGCGAGAAGATGGCGATGAAGGCGATGAATCCGCCGGGGTCGAGCACGCCTTTGGCCACGAGCGAACCGCCGAAGACGAGGATCACGCCCACGGCCGTGATGCCGAGGAACTCGCTCATCGGCGAGGCCAGCTGCTGCCGGCGGGCCATCGAGAGGGTCAGGCGCGCCAGGTCGGCGCTGATGGCGTAGTATTTCTGCTTGATGTATTCCGTGGCGTTATAGCTCTTGATGACCTTGATGCCCGAGAGCGACTCGTCGAGCGTCGAGACCATCTCGCCCATGCGCTGCTGGTTGGTGCGGGCCGGGTGGCGGAGTTTCTTCACGATGCTGCCGATCAGCAGGGCCACCACCGGGAGGAACAGCACCGAGAAGATGGCCAGCTCCCACGAAATGGCCACCATCATCACGATGTAGCCGATGATCAGAAACGGTTCGCGGAACGACACCTGGAGAGTGTTGGTGATGCAGAACTGCACCACGCCCACGTCGGAGGTGATTTTCGAAATGATGTCGCCCTTGCGCTGGTCCGAGAAATAGCCCACGTTCATGTCCATCACGCGCGAGAACATTTCGTTGCGCATGCGTTGCAGGGTCCGCGTGCGCATGTTCTCCATGGTCCATGCGCCGAGGTAGCGGAACAGGTTGCTCATCAGGCTGATGCAGATGGCTACAATGGCCAGCAGCATCAGTACGTTCTGGCGGTCGTATTGTTCGAAGATGTGCGAATAGGCGAAGTTGAAAAGTGTTGCGAGGTAGTCCTGATTGAGTTCCAGGGGAGGCAGCTTTTCGACGTATTCGAAGGAGTAGTTCGCGTCGAACATGGTGTTCAGGATCGGGATGATCAGCATGAACGTCAGCGAGTTGAACAACGCGTAGAAAAGCGAGTAGAAGAAGTAGGGGATCGCGTATTTCTTGATCGGCCGGGCAAAACCCAACAGCCGCATGTATGTTTTGAACATTCGGAGCGTATGTTTGTTGGTTACGCAATTAGCGGCGTAAAGATAGGAATAATAACCCGAAAAGCGAAAAATGTACGATAATTCGATGGATTATGGTGGACTTTCTGCCGAAAAAACGGTGTGGCGCGTCCCGTTTTACCGCTCTGCGGGGTCGTAGCCCGTGTCTTCGAGCCAGTGCGCCTTGTCGTTGGCCGCCGCCACGGCCAAACAGTCGCAGCGGTTGTTCTCGACTGTTTCGGCGTGGCCCTTGACCCAGACGAAACGGACGTTGTGGCGGTTGTACACGCGCAGGAAACGCATCCAGAGATCGGGGTTTTTCTTGCCCGCGAATCCCTTGCGGACCCAGCCGAAGACCCAGCCTTTCGAAACGGCGTCGACGACGTATTTCGAATCGGAGTAGATGACCACGTCCGAACCCTCGAACTTGAGCGTTTCGAGCGCCACGCACACGGCCATCAGCTCCATGCGGTTGTTGGTCGTGAGGCGGAATCCCTGCGACAGCTCCTTGCGGTGGTGTCCCGAGAGAAGCACTGCGCCGTAGCCGCCCGGCCCGGGGTTTCCGAGGGCCGAGCCGTCGGTGTAGATGGTGATCGGAGACAAAATATTCGTAGATTAGAGATCAAACATAGAGTTTATGACGGGATGTTCCGGTCCGGTTTTCCGGGGCTTGCGCCTGCCGCACCGCCGCCGGCCGTTTCGCGGTTCATTCGGCGGCCGTTCCGCCCAGCTCCTTGTCCAGAATCTTTTTCGCCCGGTAAAAGGCATTCGTGTAATTGCGTGCCAGTATGGTGCCGTCCGGACCGATCAGAACGAAGAACGGCCAGCCTTCGATGGCATACGTTTCCATGATCTGCCGGTTTTCCGGATGACCGGTTTCCAGTTCCGCTTCGATCCATCCGTGTTCCAGCATGCCGGCCAGCACGGGGCGCATGTCGTCCACACCCGGCGACGGCGTTTTTTTGCCTGCGGGCAGACTTTCGTATACGCTCCGGATATCGGCGATGGATTCGGTCAGTCCCACCACCTGCAACCCTTTGTCCTTGTACTTTTCGAACAGATTGCTCACCTGCCGGTCGATATGGATCGAGCCGGGACACAATCCCCAATGGTAGAGCAGCAGGTATCGGCCTTTGAAATCAGCCTTGGCGACAGTACGGTCTTCGGTCGTTGCCAGTGTGAAATCCGGCGCCGGTTTTCCTTCGGCGAGTTGTTCCATTCTTGCCATGCAGTCTGCGTACATCCGGCCGAAATAGCTCGTTTTCAACCCTTCGGACAATGTCTTGTAAAACCTGCGCGCCTCCTTGGCCGGGGTGTACGACAACTTGGGTATCCTGTCGATCAACAGGTACAGGCTTCCGTGCGGATTGGCCGCTTCGTAGGCTTTTCGCAGCATATCCTTCCGTTCTACGCCGGGATTGCCGTTGTAAAATCGGTTGAATTTTCCGCCCCATTCCCGGCTGGCTGCCGTATCGTTCCGCTCCGACGCTTCCCGTGCATTTTCCAGATAACGTCCCCGGACCCGGCCGAGCGAATCATCGACCGCCAGCAGGCTCGACAGCATAGGCTCGTCGTAAATTCCTCCGCCGAGACGGCAATAATAGATCGCATCCGTCGAGCCGGTCATACCGATCCTATCGCCGGGCCTGACGATGACGGGTCTGCCTCCGCGATCCCCGGCTGCGGCTCTTCCGGCTTTCGGGCGGTAGGTCATCAGGTAGTACTGGTCGTGTTCCGACTTCCCCCGATGACGGAATGCGCCCGGTTTGCGGACCACGACGTCGAATCCCGGGCCGTACTTCCATGAAGGCAGGAGAATACGCTCGAAACGGAGGGTGTCTCCGGCTTGCAGTCCCTCGATCCTTCCCTCCAGTCTGAATCCCCGGGCATAGGCACAGACTGCCGTCATGGTCAGGGCGCAGCATGACAGGAAAAGTTTGTATCGTAGGGCCATGATAGCTGTTTTAATGCTTATTTGCCGGATTCGAGCGCCGCCAGCTGTTCGCGGATCGCCGTGATCTTGGCTTCGGCGTCGGCCTGCTTGGCGCGCTCGTTGGCCACCACCTTCTCGGGCGCCGAGGCGACGAACCGCTCGTTCGAGAGCTTCTTCATCACCGAGGCGAGGAATCCCTCGTAGTAGGCCAGATCGTCCGCGAGTTTTTTGCGCTCGGCCTCGGCGTCGATCTTTCCGGCCATCGGCACGAAGTACTGCGTCGTCTTGACGATGAACGCCGCGGCCGCCGGGTCCTTCTCCGCCACGGTCTCGATGGCCGTGAGGTTGGCCATCTTCATCACGACGGGGGCGAACTCCGCGGGATAGTTCTCATCGGCGATGACCCGGAGCGTCAGCGCCTCTTTCTGCGGCAGGCTCTTCTGGTTGCGGATGTTGCGCACCGAGGTGATGATCTCCTTCGCCAGTTCGAAGCGCGCCAGCATCGCGGCGTCTTCGGCCGCAGGCTCGGGCATCTGCGCCACGCAGATCGAAGCGCCTTCGGCGCGGGGCGCGAGGTCCTGCCAGATCTCTTCCGTGACGAACGGCATGAAGGGGTGCAGCACGCGCATCAGGGCGTCGAAATAGCCCTTCGTCGCCTCCATCGTCGGGGCGTCGATGGGCTGTCCGTAGGCGGGCTTCGCCATCTCGAGGTACAAGCCGCTGAAATCGTCCCAGAAGAGGCGGTAGGCCTCCTTGAAGGCCTCCGAGATGCGGTATGACTTGAAATCCTCGGCGATCTGGCGCAGCGAGCGGTCCAACGCCTGCCCGAACCACGCCACGGCCAGACGGTTGTTCTCGCTTTGCGCCGCCGCGGCGTCCACCGCCCAGCCGTTCAGGAGGCGGTAGGCGTTCCAGATTTTGTTGCCGAAGTTGCGGCCCTGCTCGCACAGCGCCTCGTCGAACATCACGTCGTTGCCGGCCGACGACGAAATGAGCATGGCCATGCGCACGCCGTCGGCGCCGAACTTTTCGATCAGCTCCAGCGGATCGGGCGAGTTGCCCAACTGCTTGGACATCTTGCGGCCGATTTTGTCGCGCACGATGCCCGTGAAGTAGACGTTCGAGAAGGGCTTTTCGCCGCGGTATTCGTAGCCGGCCATGATCATGCGGGCCACCCAGAAGAAGATGATGTCGGGACCGGTCACCAGATCGTTGGTGGGGTAGTAGTAGCCGATCTCCCTGTTGTCCGGGAAGCGGATGCCGTCGAATACCGAGATGGGCCACAGCCACGACGAGAACCACGTGTCCAGCACGTCCTCGTCCTGCCGCAGGTCCGTCAGCTGCAACGAGGCGTCGCCGCTCTTCGCGCGGGCCTTTTCCAACGCCTCTTCGGCCGTCAGGGCCACCACGAAGCCGCCTTTGGGAAGATAGTACGCCGGAATGCGCTGGCCCCACCACAGCTGGCGCGAGATGCACCAGTCCTTGATGTTCTCCATCCAGTGGCGGTAGGTGTTCTTGTATTTCTCGGGCACGAAACGGATCGCATCCTCCATCACGGCCTTCGTCGCCGGTTCGGCCAGCTCCTGCATCGAGAGGAACCACTGCATCGAGAGTTTCGGCTCGATGGCCACGCCCGTGCGCTCCGAATAGCCCACGTTGTTGGTGTAATCTTCGGTCTTTTCCAAAAGGCCCGCCGCGTCGAGGTCCTTTTCGATCTGCCGGCGTACGTCGAAGCGGTCCTGACCCACGTACATGCCCACCTTGTCGTTGATCGTGCCGTCGTCGTTGAAGATGTCGATGGTCTCCAGCCCGTATTTCTCGCCCAGCATGTAGTCGTTCACGTCGTGGGCCGGAGTCACCTTCAGGGCGCCCGTTCCGAACTCGATGTCGACGTATTCGTCGCGGATCACCGGGATCGACCGTCCCACCAGCGGCACGACGACGCGGGCGTCGGCGGGCAGGGCCTTGTAACGCTCGTCATTGGGGTTGACGCACAGCGCCGTATCGCCCAGGATGGTCTCGGGGCGCGTCGTGGCGACGATGATCGCCCGGTCGGTTCCCTCGACCTTGTAGCGCAGGTAGTAGAGCTTGCCGTGCGACTCCTTGAAGACCACCTCCTCGTCCGAGAGGGCCGTCTGCGCCGCGGGGTCCCAGTTGACCATCCTTACGCCGCGGTAGATCTTGCCTTTCTCGTAGAGGTCGCAGAAGACGCGCAGAACGCTCTCCGTGCGGGCTTCGTCCATCGTGAAGCACGTGCGGTCCCAGTCGCACGAGGCGCCCAGCTTGCGCAGCTGCTTGAGGATCACGCCGCCGTATTTCTCTTTCCACTCCCAGGCGTAGCGGAGGAACTCCTCGCGCGTGAGCGACGCCTTTTCGATGCCCTTTTCGTGGAGCATCGCCACCACCTTGGCCTCGGTGGCGATCGACGCATGGTCCATGCCCGGCACCCAGCAGGCGTTCTTTCCCGACATGCGGGCGCGGCGCACCAGTACGTCCTGCAACGTGTTGTTGAGCATGTGCCCCATGTGGAGCATGCCCGTCACGTTGGGGGGAGGGATGACGATCGTGTAGGGTTCCCGCTGGTCGGGTTCCGAGTGGAAAATATGCTGTTCGATCCAGTAGTCGTACCATTTGGATTCGATCTGCTGCGGTGCGTATTTGTCTGCGATTTGCATGGCGCGTTGAATTTTACTTTGTTTTCAGGGATGCAAAGTTATTAACATTCTGTCAAAGATAAAATAAAATTTCTAAAAAATCGTTATATTTGCACCATTATATATCTGTATATCCTATGAGCAAAAAAGATAAGATCAAAACCATCGAAGTAGACGACGTGAATCTCGTCCCCGAGCTGCTCGACGGCAATCACCGCGTGATCCCCATCGTGACCGGCGGCGACGAGCCTGTGGAGGAGGTCGAAGTGCCCGAAATCATACCCATTCTCACGCTGCGTTCGTCGGTGCTTTTCCCCGGCGCCATCACGCCCATCACGGTGGGCCGCGACAAGAGCATCAACCTCGTGCGCGCCGTGAATGCCGAAGGCGGCATCCTGGGCGCCGTGTTGCAGCGCGAAAGCGACGTCGAGGACCCCGCGCCGGACGACATGTACAAGGTCGGCACGGCCGCGCGGATCATCAAGATCCTCGAAATGCCCAACGGCAACCTCACGGTGATCCTGAACGGCCTGGAGAAGGTCGAGATCACGGAGTACATCACCACCGAGCCTTATTTCAAGGCCCGGGTGACGGCCCTGCACGATTCGACTCCCGATGTGAAGAGCATCGAGTTCGAGGCTTTCGTGGACTCGATCCGCGACGTGGCGCTGAACATCATCAACGTGTCGCCGTCGATGCCCAAGGAGGCGGCTTTCGCCATCAAGAACATCGACTCGAAGCGCGGCATCATCAACTTCATCTGCTCCAACATGGAGCTCACGGACGAAGACCGCCAGTCGCTGCTGGAGGCCCCCGGCCTGCTGGCCCGCGCCCGCAAGCTGCTGGAGATACTCATCCGCGAACAGCAGCTGGCCGAGTTGAAGAGCCAGATTCAGGAGCGCGTCAAGCAGGAGATCGACAAGCAGCAGCGCGACTACTACCTCCAGCAGCAGATGCGTACGATCCAGGACGAACTGGGCGACGGCGCCGATGCCGACATCGAGAAGATGCGCGAGGAGGCCAAGAAGAAGAACTGGCCCAAGGAGGTCGGCGAAACCTTCGAGAAAGAGTTGCAGAAGGTCGAGCGGCTGAATCCCGCCGTGGCCGAATATTCGGTGCAGATGACCTACCTGCAGCTGCTGCTGGAACTGCCGTGGAACGACGTGACGAAGGACAACCTCGACCTCAAGTGCGCCCGCGAACAGCTCGATCACGACCATTTCGGTCTGGACGAGGTGAAGGAGCGGCTGCTGGAGCACCTGGCCGTCATCAAGCTCAAGGGCGACCTCAAATCGCCGATCCTCTGCCTCTACGGCCCTCCGGGCGTGGGTAAGACCTCGCTGGGCAAGTCGGTGGCCGCGGCGCTGGGCCGCAAGTTCGGCCGTATTTCGCTGGGCGGCCTGCACGACGAGTCGGAGATTCGCGGACACCGCCGCACCTACATCGGCGCCATGCCGGGCCGGATCATCCAGACCATCAAGCGGTGCGGCTCGTCGAACCCCGTCATCATCCTCGACGAGGTGGACAAGGTGACCGTTTCGAACCACGGCGACCCGTCGAGCGCCCTGCTGGAGGTGCTCGATCCGGAGCAGAACACCACGTTCCACGACAACTACCTCGACATGGAGTACGACCTGTCGAAGGTGCTGTTCATCGCCACGGCCAACAACGTGGCCAATATCGCCCCGGCGCTGCGCGACCGCATGGAGATGATCAACATTGCCGGTTACCTCCTGGAGGAGAAGGTGCGCATCGCGCTGGACCACCTGCTGCCCAAGCAGCGCGAGGCCCACGGCATCAAGGAGCAGGAGATGACGATGACCCCGGAGGTCGTCGAGAACGTCATCGCCTGCTATACGCGCGAAGCCGGCGTGCGTTCGCTGGACAAGAATCTGGCGAAGATCGCCCGCGCCCGCGCCAAACAGATCGCTTTCGACGAGGCTTTCGCGCCCGAGATTTCGATGAAGGACGTCGAGAAAATCCTCGGCATGCCCAAGTTCCTCAAGGAGGAGTACGAAGTGGGCGGCATGACGGGCGTCGTGACGGGCCTTGCGTGGACCGAGGTCGGCGGCGACATCCTCTACATCGAGTCGGTGCTGACGCCCGGCAAGGGCAAGGTGAGCCTCACGGGCAACCTTGGCGACGTGATGAAGGAGTCGGCGACGATCGCCCACGAGTGGACGATGGCCCACTACAAGGAGCTGGGCATCGACCCCAAGCTGTTCGAAACGAACGACATCAACATCCACGTTCCCGAGGGTGCGATCCCGAAGGACGGTCCTTCGGCCGGCATCACGATGGTCACTTCGATCGTGTCGAGCTATACGGGCCGCAAGGTGAAGGAGCGTATCGCCATGACGGGCGAGACCACGCTCCGCGGACGGGTGATGCCCGTGGGCGGCGTGAAGGAGAAGATCCTGGCCGCCAAACGCGCCGGCATCACGGAGCTGATCCTCTCGGAGGAGAACCGCAAGGACATCGCCGAGATCAAACCCGAATATATCGCGGGCCTCACGTTCCACTACGTGAAGACCAACGAGGAGGTGTTGCAGCTGGCTCTGGAATAGTTTTTTCGTGATGGCGGCGAACTCTGGCGCTTCCTTCGTCGGCTTCGGCAGCCACATACCCCGTGTATGCTTCTGCCTTGCCGGTTTCACGAAGTCCCGGATTTCATCCGCCCTGACGAAAAAACGGGAGGCTGTAATTATGAATTTTGAATTCTGAATTATGAATTTTTTGGCAATCATCCCCGCGCGCTACGCTTCGACGCGCTTTCCCGGGAAGCCGCTGGCGCGGCTGGGCGGCAAGCCCGTCATCCAGCGGGTCTACGAGCAGGTCGCCGGCGTGCTGGACGATGCCGTGGTGGCCACCGACGACGAGCGCATCCGCGACGCCGTGCGGGCCTTCGGGGGACGGGTCGAAATGACCTCCCCGGACCACCGGAGCGGCACCGACCGCTGTTGGGAGGCCTACTGCAAGCAGGGCCGCGAATACGACGTGGTGGTCAACGTGCAGGGCGACGAACCTTTTATCCGTCCTTCGCAGCTGGAGGCCGTGAAACGCTGTTTCGACGACCCCGCGACCGACATCGCCACGCTCGTGAAACCCTTTACGGAGGCTGACGGACTGGCGGCCCTCGAAAATCCCAACTCGCCCAAGGTGGTCCTCGACGCGCAGTCGCGGGCCATCTATTTTTCCCGCTCGGTGATTCCCTACCTGCGGGGCGTTCCGCGCGAAGAGTGGCTCGCGCGCCACACGTTCTACAAGCATATCGGGCTTTACGCCTTTCGCGCCGACGTGCTGCGGGCGGTGACGGCGTTGCCGCAGTCGCCGCTTGAGCTGGCCGAATCGCTTGAACAGCTGCGCTGGCTGGAGAACGGCTACAAGATCGGCGTGGGGATTTCGGAGGTCGAGACCATCGGCATCGACACGCCCGAGGATCTGGAGAAAGCGGAACGCTTTCTCCAATTAAAAATTAAAAATGAAGAATGAAAAATTAGGGATTGAAAATTCTCCGGAATTCTTAATCTTTAATTTTTAATTTTTAATTCCAATCAGCAGTTGAACTGCTGTGATTTATAAGTTTAACCGAGGTCATTT
>ENA-UOOA01002643-UOOA01002643.1-human-gut-metagenome-genome-assembly--contig:-P61old-NODE-2643-length-24606-cov-28.149444_pt1 | contig 24606 bp, 18 predicted proteins | sample MGYA00242467_ERZ724014 | MGnify/ENA metagenome assembly ERZ724014 | reverse complement strand
AATACTTGTAGAAGGTGGGCATATCGTGGCCCAGCTCGTCCAGCTTGAGCAGGGTATCGTGCAGATACTTGAACTCGAAGTGAGTGGTCAGCAGGCCGCCTGCCACGTCATCGGCCGGGTGCTGGATGGGGCAGAAATCGTAAATTTCATAGGTGTCCGGCACAACGACCATGCCGCCGGGGTGCTGGCCCGTGGTACGCTTGACGCCGGTGCAGCCCAGCGTCAGGCGGTTTTCCTCGGCATGGTTCACGGTGCGGCCCCGCTCTTCCAGATACTTCTTGACGTAGCCGTAGGCGGTCTTGTCCTGAATACCGGACACCGTACCGGCCTTGAACACGTTGGCCTTGCCGAACAGCTCCTCGGTGTAGCGGTGCACGTTGGACTGATACTCACCGGAGAAGTTCAGGTCGATATCGGGTTCCTTGTCGCCGTAGAAGCCCAGGAAGGTCTCGAAGGGGATGTCGTGGCCGTCCACCAGCATCCGGGTGCCGCAGTGGGGGCAGTTCTTGTCCGGCAGGTCAAAGCCGTCGTCCACGCTGCCGTCGGTGATGAACTCGCTGTACTTGCACTTGGGGCAGCGGTAATGGGGCGGCAGGCTGTTCACCTCCGAGATGCCGGAGAAGTGGGCTACAGCCGACGAGCCGACCGAACCACGGCTGCCCACCTGATAGCCGCCCGCGTTGGAGTAGGCCACCAGCTTGACCGCGATGACATACAGCACCGCGTAGCCGTGGCCGCAGATGGAGTCCAGCTCCTTCTGCAGCCGCTTTTCCACGATCTCGGGCAGGGGGTCGCCGTAGTCCCGCTTGGCGTGCTCCCAGGTGGCGTCGCGCAGCTGCTGTTCCGCGCCCTCGATGCTGGGCGGGTAGGTGCCCCGGGGGATGGCCCGCACGGTGTTGTCGATCATGGCCGCGATCTTGCGCGGGTTCTTGACCACCACCTCGTAGGCCTTCTCCTTGGGCAGATAGTAGAACTGGTCCAGCATATCCTGTGTGGTGCGGAAGAACAGCGGCGGCTGGTTGTCGGCATCCTTGAAGCCGTTGCCCGCCTGCAGCACCGCACGGTACACGGCATCTTCCGGCTCGGTGAAGTGCACGTCGCCGGTGGCGATCACCGGCTTGTGCAGGTCCTCGCCCAGCTTTATGACCGTGCGGTTGAAGTCCTTGATCTTCTCCTCGCTGTCCACCTTGCCCTCGCGCACCATGTAGGCATTGTTGCCCAGGGGCTGGATCTCCAGAATGTCGTAGTAGGAGGCGATCTTTTTCAGTTCCTCATAGGGGGTGCCGTCCACGATGGCACGATACAGCTCACCGGCCTCGCAGGCACTGGTGAGCAGCAGGCCGTCCCGGTACTTGTTCAGCAGGCTGCGGGGCACGCGGGGCTTTTTGAAGAAGTAATTCACATGGGCCTCGCTCACGATCTTGTACAGATTCTTCAGGCCCATCTGGTTCTTGACTAGGATGATCAGGTGGTAATACTTCTTTTTCAGCACCTCGCGGTTGCCGCCCAGGCCCGTGTTGATCTCGCTGACCTTCGTCACCTGTTTTTCTTCCAGGTCCTTCAGCATCACACAGAAGATGCGGCCCAGTGCGGCGGAGTCCTCGCAGGCGCGGTGTGCCTCGTAGGCGGGCAGCTCCAGATGCTTGTTGATGGTGCCCTGCTTGTAGTTGTGCAGGCCGGGGTACATCGCCTGCGCCATGGTCAGGGTGTCGATATAGGTCACATTTTCCAGCGAGATGCCGCTGCGTTTGGCGGCAGCCCGCAGAAAACGCATATCGAAGGAGTGCACATTGTGGCCCACCAGAATGCGGCCCCCTGCAAACTTGAGGAACGCTTCCAGCGCTTCCTTCTCGCTGGGAGCATCGGCCACCATCTCGTTGGTGATGCCGGTGATCTCGGTGATCTTGGGGGTGATGGGCTTGCCGGGCTTGACAAAGGTGTCAAATTCCTCCATCACCTCGCCGTTGCGCACGATGACGCCGCCGATCTCGGTCATATACTCCACGCCGGGGTCCAGGCCGGTGGTCTCGGTGTCGAACACGCAGAACTCACCGGTCAGGGGCTGCTCCTGCACGCCGTACACGCAGGGGATCATATCGTCCACAAAGTAGGCCTCACAGCCGTAGATGAGCTTGAAGTCCGGGTCTTTCTTGTGGATGTCATCGGCCGCCAGCATGGCTTCCGGGTAGCCCTGACACACGCCGTGGTCGGTGATGGCAATGGCCGGGTGCCCCATGCGGTGGGCCAGCCGCACGATGCCGCCGGGGTCGCAGAAGCCGTCCATGCTGGACAGTTTGGTGTGCAGGTGCAGCTCCACTCGCTTGACCGGGGCGCTGTCCTCCCGCTTTTTGCGCTCCACGAACAGCACATCGTAGGGGTACACGATGTAGTCATGCTCGTACTTATCATAGGAGCAGTCGCCGCGCACGATGACCGTGGTACCCTTGCCGATGCTCTCCCACTTGGAGCAGTCCTCGCCCTCCTGCGCGCGGATCTTGAGGTTGATGGAGCCGGTGTAGTCGGTGATGGACACGGTGTAGATCTTGCGATAGTTGCCCTTGACCTCGGTAAAGAACACATCGCCCCAGATGGTGCACTTGCCGCCCTCGCCGCCCAGGTCCTTGAGGGGGGTGAGGTTTTTGGGGGTGAACATTTTGCCGTGGAAGATGGTCACCGGCTTGTCGGTCAGGTCCAGCCCCTCCACCTTGATGGACGGAGCGGTATTCTTTTTCTCGAACTTGACCACCGGCGGGGCGATCTTGCGCTCCAGCTTTTCCTCCATCTGGTGCTGCTCGGCCTCGCTCACAGCGCTGATCAGGCTGACTTTGGGCGTCACCCCGGTGTGGCGGGCGATGCAGTCTGCCAGCAGCTTTTCAAAGCCCATCTCCTGCAAAAACTTCGTGCCGTGGCGCACCCCGACGGTGATGCTCTGCCCCAGGATGGTGATGCTGCACCGGTCCAGAAAGCCGTTGATGGGCACGCCGTCCGCCTTCATTTCCTCCAGCAGGTCCCGCAGGGCGGCTTCGTCCAGCATGGCATAGCCGAAGTGGTTCTCGATCTTCAGTTCAAAGCCCTCATAATCGGGCTGCAGCGAGGCCAGCAGCCGGGCGCACAGGCCCTTGTCCAGCGGGGCGGCGCTGCGCAGGGTAAAAATGACCTGCTGGCTCTGCCGCAGCATGCGGGCATGTTCCACGATCACCTGCCCGAAGCAGGACGCAAACGCCGGGTCCGCCATGAACTGCGGCCAGAGCTGGGAAACGAGTGGTGTCACGGGTGATACTCCTTTTTATACAGCACAAACTGCCGCGCCTGTGTCCGCAGGCGTGGCAGCAGAGAAAATACAGTGTTTACAGTTTATAGATCTCGTCCATGAACTGGTCCAGAATGTTGTCACCGGTGAGCTTTTTCACCGGCTTGCCGTGGAGGAACAGCACGGCTTCGCCCTTGCCGCCGGCAATGCCGATGTCGGCCTCCCGGGCCTCACCGGGGCCATTGACCACGCAGCCCATCACGGCCACCTTAATGGATTTTTTGTAGCCCTGCAGCCGCTTTTCCACCTCGTTGGCGATCTCGGTGCAGGGGTACTGGGTGCGGCCGCAGGTGGGGCAGGTGATGACCTCCGGTCCTGCCACCGGGAAGCCCACGGCCCGCAGGATGTTGTAACCGGCTTCCACTTCCTTTTCCGGCTCGGCGGCCAGCGAAACGCGGATGGTGTCGCCGATGCCCTCCAGCAGCATGCCGCCGATGCCCATGCCGCTCTTGAGCAGGCCCATCTGGTAGGTGCCGGCCTCGGTCACGCCCACATGCAGTGGGTAGTCGGTGACGGCACTCAGCTGGCGGTAAGCCTCCATCATGCGGGGCACGTTGGAGTTCTTGATGGAAATGACGATGTTGTGGAAATCAAACTTTTCCAGCAGGTGCACATGGTACAGGGCGCTCTCCACCATGGCCTCCGGGGTCGGGGCACCGTACTTGGCCAGGATGTGCTTTTCCAGACTGCCGCCGTTGACGCCGATGCGGATGGGGATGTTCTTCTGCTGGCAGGCGTCCACCACCGCCTTCACCCGGTCGTCGTCGCCGATGTTGCCGGGGTTGATGCGGATCTTGTCCACGCCCACGTCGGCGCAGGCCAGCGCAGCGCGGTAGTCAAAGTGGATATCCGCCACGATGGGGATGCTCACCGCGTTCTTCACGGCCTCGATGCACTTGGCGTCGGCTGCGCTGGGGCAGGTCACCCGCAGGATCTGGCAGCCGGCGGCTTCGCACCGCTTTGCCTGTGCCACGTTGCCGGCAATGTCCTCCACCGGCACATTCAGCATGGTCTGCACCGCAATGGGATGGTTGCCGCCAATGGTCACATTGCCGATCTTCACTTCTCGTTTCAACTGCCGCATCCTGTGGTTCCCCTTTCTGTTATACAGCTCCGGTGATGAGCCGGATGATATCGTTGTAGGTTGCAAAGATTATCAGCCCGAACAGCAGCGCAAAGGCCGCAACGGTCAGGCTGCCCTGCAGCTTTTCCGGCACAGCATGGCCGGTGATGCCCTCAATGGCCAGGAACACCACCTTGCCGCCGTCCAGCGCCGGGAAGGGCAGCAGGTTTAAGATGCCTAGGTTGATGGTGATGAGGGCCAGCATCTGCAGCAGATCCTGCCAACCGTAGCTGGCCGCCTGCCCGATGGCCGTCACGATGCCCACCGGCCCGGAAAGATTGTTGATGCTCTCCCGCCCGCGGAGCAGGTCCGCGAGGGAGGTAAAAATGATGCGCCCGTAGTACAGCATACTGTTGCCGGCCTCCCGCAGCACGTTGCGGGGCGTCTTGGCCAACCCGTACACGGTAAAGCCCAGGCTCATGTGCACCTGCCCGGCTTCGTCCGTCCAGGTGTCGAACTGCACATCCGGCAGCTCCACGGTCTGGCCGTCCCGCAGTACGGTAAAGTCAGCCCGGTACTGCTCGGTGCGCACCAGCTCATAGATGATATCGTTGGCCACGAAGCAGCGGCGGCCGTTCACCGCAACGATCTCGTCCCCCGCCTGCAGGCCGGTCTGGCCGCAGAGGGCACTGTCCTCCACGGCATAGATCACCTTGCTGGTCAGCGGGGAGCTCTGGGCCGTGAGCAGGATCAGCAGCACCACGAACCCCAGCACAAAGTTCATGACCGCACCGGCCACCATCACCAGCATCCGCTGCCAGACCGGGGCCTCGTTCAGGGGGATGCCGGTGCCTTCTTCCGGCGGCACCGGGGCGGGTGCCGCTTCCTCCCGCCGGTCACGGGCGGCTTCGGCCTGCTGGCTCTCGGGGCTCTCCTCCCCTTCCAGCGCCACATAGCCGCCCACCGGCAGGGCCCGCAGGGTGTATTGGGTGCCCTTGCGGACGGTTTTCCAGAGGGCCGGGCCCATGCCGATGGAAAACTCGTTGACCCGGATGCCGCAGAGCTTTGCCACCGCAAAGTGGCCGAACTCATGGATGGCGATCACGGCGCTGAACACGAACAGCGCTGCAAGCAGTGTGATAAAAACTGACATTCGTACTCCTAAAAATCAAAGATGTGCCCGCACGAACTCCCGTGCCATGCGGTCGCACTCGTACACATCGCTGAGGGTGTAGTCGCCGCCGAAGCGGTCGCTGTCCACGACGGCTTCCACCAGACGGCCGATATCCAAAAAGCCGATCTTGTCCTCCAGGAACAGCTTCACAGCTTCCTCGTTGGCACCGTTGGCCGCACAGGGGCCAAGGCCGCCCTTCTTGATGGCCTTTTTGCAGGCGGCAAGGCAGCGGAAGGTCTCTTCGTCGGCCACATCAAAGGTCAGCACCTTCAGGGCCGCAAAGTCCAGCTCCGGCACCACGCCCGGCACCCGCTTGGGGTAGGTCAGGGCGTACTGGATGGGGATGCGCATATCCGGCACGCCCAGCTGGGCAATGACCGAATGATCGCTGAACTGCACCGCCGAGTGCACGATGCTTTGGCGCTGCACCACGATCTGGATCTTCTCCGGCGGCAGGCCGAACAGCCACACCGCCTCAATGAGTTCCAGACCCTTATTCATGAGGGTGGCGGAGTCAATGGTGATCTTGGCCCCCATGTTCCAGTTGGGGTGCTTGAGGGCATCCGCCTTGGTCTTGGTGCGCAGTTCCTCGGTTTTCATGCCGAAGAACGGCCCGCCGGACGCCGTGAGCAGGATCTTGGTCAGGCTGGGGGCGCTCTCCTTGTCCTGCAGGCACTGGAAGATGGCCGAATGCTCACTGTCCACGGGCAGCAGCTTCACGCCGTGCTGTGCCACCGCCCGGGTGACCAGATGGCCGCCGGTGACAAGGCTCTCCTTGTTGGCCAGGGCCAGATCGTGGCCGCTCTCGATGGCAGTCAGGCTGGCACCCAGACCCGCAATGCCCACCACACTGTTCAGCACCACGTCCGGGCCGTCCAGCGCGGCCAGCTGCCGCAGGCCCTCCGGGCCGGTGAGCAATTTGGGCGCACCCGCCCGGCCGGACAGGGCCGCGTCCAGCCTTGCGGCGGCGTCCGGGTCGGTCATGCAGACGTATTTCGGGTGGAATTCCTCGATCTGCTGCAGGATCTTTTCCACATGGCTGTGGGCCGACAGGCCGAACACCTCATACCCCTGTGCCCGGATCACGTCCAGGCTCTGGGTGCCGATGGAGCCGGTGGAGCCCAGCAGCGTAATTTTTTTCGACATGGCACGTTCCCCCTTTTACTTGTAGAACACCGCCGTGATGACCATGGTCACAAAGGGCGCAATGAACATCACGCTGTCAAAACGATCCAGAATGCCGCCGTGGCCCGGGAAAATGGTGCCGTAATCCTTGATGCCGCACTGGCGCTTGACCACGCTGGCAAACAGGTCGCCATAAATGCCCAGCACCGCAGCCACGCAGCCCAGCAGTGCAATGATCACATACATGGAAACGCCAATATTGGTGCGGGTGAAGGCTTCCATCCGGTTTGCCGCCACTGAGTACACCAGTGTGATGATCACACCAAACACCATGGTGCCCAGAACACCGCCAATGGCACCTTCCACGGTCTTTTTGGGGCTGACCACCGGGCAGAGCTTGTGCTTGCCAAAGGCACGGCCTGCAAAGTAGGCACAGGTATCGCCGCCCCAGGCAAAGCAGAGGATGAGCAAGATAAAGAACACCGCATCGTAGCCGTACTGCTCCACCGGCAGCAGCTCCTTGAGCCGGATAAAGGAATAGAAGCAGAAGATCACGATACCGGAGAACATCAGCAGGCCGCTGGCCTTCTGATAGCTGATGGTGCCATTGCGCACCACCAGATAGATGGCATAAAAGGTGACCAGCAGAAAGGACATCGGCATCACCAGCCGCCGCATGACCTGATAGTTGCTCGTCATGACCAGCAGTGTATACGGCACCAGAACCGCATACATCAGCCAGTCCTTCTTTTCAAAGCCGAGGGCACTGTAGATCTCGTGAACGGCGATCAGCGTAATGGCCGCGATGACCAGATTAAAGATCAGAGTGTTGAAGGTGAACATCACGCCGATCAGTACGATGATGCCCACGATCGCAGTAATAACACGTGTTTTCATAGATTGGATCTCCTTTTCACCGGTCGGGTGCCGCGCCCCTCTGGATTAAGTTTGGCTCCGGCAAAGCCGCCGGGCCGTCCGGTCCCTGCACCGTGTGCAGGAGGTCTTGGGTTTTACAGTCCGCCAAACCGGCGGGAACGATGATTGAACTCCTCAATGGCAGCGTCCAGATCGCTGCGGGTGAAATCCGGCCACAGAACGTCCATTTCTACCAGCTCCGAGTAAGCTGCCTGCCAGAGCATGAAGTTGGACAGCCGCTTTTCTCCGCTGGGACGCAGGATAAAATCCGGGTCCTTCTGGCCAGCGGTATACATGGCATCGCTGAGCAGCTGTTCCGTGATCTCTTCGGGCTTTATCTCCCCTGCCGCCGCCTTTGCCGCCAGCTGCTGCGCCGCCCGCACGATCTCCGGGCGGCCGCCGTAGTTGATGGCAATGTTCAGGGTCATGCCCGTCTTGACCGACGATTCAGCTTCCAGCTTGTTCATCCGCTGCTGCAGCTTCTCGTCCAGCACGGTGCGGTCGCCCATGAATTTGATGCGGATGTTGCGGTTCTTGTAGTCAAACCCCTTCAGCAGGTATTCGCCGAACAGCCGCATGATGGCGTTCACTTCTTCCAGCGGGCGCTTCCAGTTCTCGGTGGAAAAGGCATAGAAGTACACCGACGAAACGCCCAGCTCGTCGCAGTAGTCCGCGATATCGCTGAACACCTCGGCGCCTTTTTTGTGCCCGGCGGTGCGGGGCAGGCCCCGGTTCTTGGCCCAGCGGCCGTTGCCGTCCATGATGATGCCGATGGACAGCCCCTCCGCAAACTCTCTGGGATGTGCCATTTGCTCCTCCCGGCAGCATTGCTGCCCTGAAAAAAGTGCCGCGCACCACAGGCGCTGCTTTTTTGAAAAGCGGCTCCCCCACCAGCGCACGACACCTTACATTGTTGTTCTGCTCAGCGCAGCCGGATCAGACGGACATGATCTCCTTCTGCTTTTCTTCCACGGCAGCGTCGATGTTCTTGATATACTTGTCGGTCAGCTTCTGGACATCCTCTTCCATGGTCTTCTGGCTGTCCTCGGTCAGCTCGCCGGCCTTCTTCATGGCCTTGGCCTTGTCCATGGCCTCGCGGCGGATGTTGCGCACGGCCACCTTGGCCTCCTCGCCCAGCTTGGAGACTTCCTTGGCCAGCTGCTTGCGGCGCTCCTCGGTGGGAGCCGGGAAGTTCAGGCGGATGGTCTGGCCGTCGTCGATGGGGTTGATGCCCACGTCGCTGGCCATGATGGCCTTGCTGATGGCACGCAGCAGGGTGCGGTCCCAGGGGGTGATGGTCAGGGTGCGGGCCTCGCTGACAGCCACGGATGCCACCTGCTGGATGGGGGTGGGCGCGCCGTAGTAGTCCACGGTCACCTTGTCCAGCACAGCGGGGTTTGCACGGCCTGCACGCACAGCGGCCAGCTCGCGGCCCAGGTGCTCCACCGAGCTCTTCATCTTTTCTTCGTAAACCTTGGTGTTGCTGCTCATTGTTGTAGTCTCCTGTTCCTGTTGATATATTCGGTGGGCAGAGTGCACCGGGCAGCCCCGCCCTTCATTGTATGTTTCTGCGCAGAAGGCTATACGCGGTCAGCCCTCATACACCAGCGTGCCCACGTTCTCGCCCTGCACAGCCTTTGCGATGTTGTCCGGGTCGGCCAGATCAAACACCAGGATGGGCAGCTTGTTGTCGCGGCACAGGGTGGCAGCGGTGCCATCCATGACGGCCAGCTGGTCCTCCAGCACCTTGGTGAAGGTGAGGGTATCGTACTTCTTGGCGTCGGGGTACTTGTGGGGGTCCTTGTCGTACACGCCGTCCACCATGGTGGCCTTGAACATCACATCGGCGCTCACTTCCACGGCGCGCAGGGCCGTTGCCGTGTCGGTGGAGAAGAAGGGGTTGCCGGTGCCGCCGCCAAACACGGCGATCTTGCCCTCGTCCATGGCGCGCAGGGCGTCTTTGCGGGTAAAGGGCTGTGCCACCTGGGGCATGGTAATGGAGGTGAACACCTCGGTGGGCACGCCCAGCTGCTCCAGCTTGTCGGAGACGGCCAGAGCGTTCATCACCGTAGCCAGCATGCCGATCTTGTCGGCCAGGGTGCGCTCCATCTTGCCGCTGGAACGGCCGCGCCAGAAGTTGCCGCCGCCCACCACGATGCCGATCTGAACCCCCAGATCGTGGGCCTTTTTCACACCGCCGCAGATTGCATCCATGGTCGGCTCGTCAAAGCCCATGCCTTTTTCGCCGCCCAATGCTTCGCCGCTGATCTTGAGCAGGATACGCTGATATTTCAATGCCATAATCCAAACACCACCTGTTTATATTCCGTCGGGCTGTGTGCCCGACATTGTTATTCAAGTGTATTTTACAATAAAACACGCATAAAGTAAACAGGAAATCTGCCCAGAAAATATGGAACGTTTTATGAACAGGCCCCCGGCAAAATTGGGGCTGGACATTTTCCGGCAGACATGCTATACTATTCTTCGCAAATGCGGGCATCGTACATCGGCTAGTATATCAGCCTTCCAAGCTGAGGAGGTGGGTTCGATTCCCATTGCCCGCTCCACGAAAAAGGCACGCTGATTTATCTGGAATCAGCGTGCTTTTCTTATTATTTACCACGTTTTTTACCTCACATAGCAAAACAGCAGGCAGTCCCCGCAAAAAGGAGCTGCCTGCTGTTGTTTTTCATTCTGTCAGGCCCAGGGCTGCAAACTCTCTTGCAAGGCCGTCCTCGTACACGGTGGGGGCGATGCGGTCGCACAGCTGCTTCAGCCGCTCCGAGCCGTTGCCCATGCACACACTGATCCCGGCAGCCTGGGTCATCTGCAGGTCGTTATCGCTGTCGCCAAAGCCAATGGTATCTTCCTGCGGGTGGCCCAGATGCCGGCAGATGGCCCGGATGCCGGTGCCCTTGTCGAATTTGCGGTTGATGAGTTCCCCGTTCACCATGCCGTCATCCATGGTGTCCAGGTTGCTCTCGCAGAACACGAACTGGTCCTGATACAGCTGCTTGGCCTCGTCCAGATCGCGCAGGTGCTCAGCAATGTACACGATCTTGTAGATCGGCTGGCCGTCGTACCGGTCCAGCGGGGTCAGGCTCATGCCGTCCTGCATAGCCTTGCGCCAGCGGGCTGCCTCGCTGTTCAGGGGCTTGTCCGGTGCGTCGGCGGTAAACTTCCAGCGCGCGGTCATCTTCGGCCCGGCAAAGGTATCGTCACGGGACTCCAGCGTGTAGTCCACGCCGTGCTGGAGCAGCACGGCGCTCAGGCCGCTGCACTGTTCCGGCTCCATGGGCAGATCCACCAGCACCTGCCCGTCGCAGAGCACATAGCCGCCCGCGCTGCAGATGGCACCGTCAAAACAGCCGTACTCCAGCAGCGGCGCGGTCATGCGCAGGTTGCGTCCGGTGCACAGAAACAGCTTGTGCCCGTTGGCCCGGGCCGCCCGCAGCGTCTGCAGGGTGCTGTCCGGGATGAGCATATCCCCCGGAGGCAGCAGGGTGCCGTCAATGTCCAAAAAGATCAGCTTACGGTTCATGCGTCCTCCTTTATCCGGATCGAACCACGGTCCACCACGCTGTAGCCCAGGGTGGTCTGGCGGACGGGGCCGCCGTTTTCCGGGTGCTCCAGCATCTGCAGCAGCATCCGGGCGGCTTCCACACCCACCTGTTTCTGGTAAAAGCGCACGGTGGTCAGACCCGGCTCCACAACGCCGCCCACCCAGCTGTCGCCAATGCCGGCCAGACTGACCTGGGTGCCGATGGCGCGGCCTGCCGCCCTGAGTGCCCGCATGGCCCCCAGCGCCACCGTGTCGGTCACGCACACCACGCCGTCCAGATCCGGGCAGCAGGCCAGCAGCTCGTTCATGCAGCGCTCGCCCTCTTCCATGGTAAAGGCAGAGCAGCACAGCCGGGGCAGCTTGTCGCCGTCCAGCCCGGCAGCGTTCAGGGCGTCCTGCACACCCTGACGGCGCGCAAGCCCGACGGCCTGATCCCGCTCAGTGCCGCCGATGTACACCAGCCTGCGGTGCCCGCAGGCCAGCATCCGCTGGGCCAGCTCCCGGGCCGCACTGCGATCATCGTTGTACACGCAGGGCACCTCCGGGAAGCGCTGCCCGGTGACCACCAGCGGCACCCGGCAGGCCTTGAAGGCCCGGGCCAGCTGAGGGCTGTAGTAGCACCCCAGCAGGATGATGCCCGCCACATGGTTGCGCTGCATGGCGGTCAGGTAGCCAAGCTCCCGCTGCTCGTCCAGCTCGGTGTTGCCCAGCAGAATCAGGTAGTTCTGTTGATCCAGTTCGCTGGCGATGCCGGCGGTGATCTGCCCCACCGACTGGGAGCTGATGCTGGGGGCAATGACCCCGATCTGGTTCACCCGGCCGGTGCGCAGAGTCTGCGCGGCGGCGTCCGGGCGGTAGCCTGTTTTTTCCACCACTTCCCGGATGGCTTCCCGCTTCTGTTCACTGAGCGGCCCGCCGTTGAGATATCGGCTGACTGCCGCGCTGGACACGCCAGCCATTTTTGCAATGTCACTGATGGTCATGGGACAAGTTCCTCTCACACGCTCTGCATCCCGCAGATTGTAAACGTTTTCATTTTCTATTATAAACCGGCCTGCACCGTCCCGCAAGGGGTGCAATGGCCTGTTTTGTTGCAGCGGCATCCCCAGTTTTTGGCAGTCCTGCACAAATCCGCTTGCATCTGGCAAGCAGGATCCAACTCTTTTTTGCTATTCCGGCGGGCAGCCCTTACAGGACACCCATGTGCAGTGCCCGCAGCAGCAGGCCCAGCACCAGCACCACCAGCAGCAGGGTCAGGATGGTCCTGTTCCCGGTGCGCTTCTTTTTGGGGCTGCGGCGTGCCGGGGCGCTGCGCTTGCGGGCAGCCGTGCGGCTGTTGTTCGACGCTTTCCCGCCCGACGTCCTGCTGCCGGTACGGGCCGCAGGCTTCGCCGCTTTGCTCTGCCCGCGGGTGTTGTCGGCCGGGCGGGCCGCTTTCCGGGCACCGCACTGCTCCAGAAAGCTCTCGGCCTCCCGGTAATACTGGGCCAGCTCGTTTTCCCGGAAGGCGGTGTCCGCATACCCTTCTTCCAGGCTCTCGATGGCCTCATTGAACAGCAGTGCGGCCTGCGCTGCATCCTGTGCGTCGGCGGCGTGGGCCGCCTCGTTGCGGGCGGTGCGCACCGCGTTGCAGGCCCGGCGGGCCGCTCCGGGGTGCCGGGTATTGCCCAGCAGGTCCAGCGGTTTGGCGGCGTCCTTCTCCGGGTCCAGCAGCACCCGCATGCACAGGGTGGTGTCCAGCTGCTGCCAGCTGGTCTTGCCGCTCAGGTCCGGCATCCGGTCGTAATAGTCCGGGCTTTCCTTCTGGCGCTGGGCAATGTGCCGCAGCAGCGCGTCCAGACTGTGGCTGCCCGGCTTCTGCTCCCAGTGCCAGCGCAGCAGGCGGCGGCTGATCTCGTCGCATTCGGTCTTGATCTCAAATGCAGCCTGCAATGCTTCGTCCTGCATAATGGCCTCCTTTTTCCTTCTTGTGCAGAAAAGGCGGAGGTGGCACACGCCTTCCTCCGCCTTCTTTCTGCATTCTTTTACAGCATGAATTGATAATACACAAAGCCGCACAGGGCCACTGCCGCACAGACGATGGCCGTGATGGGCGGCACCCAGCGGATCAGCGCTTCGGCCACGCTGTCGCGGTCATCTTCCTCGTCCTCGTCCAGATCGTCGTCCGGCACTTCCTGCACCGGTTCGGCGCGGCGGGAGGGCGTGGGGATCACCCGGGTGCCCTCGTCGGCGCTGCTGCCCGGGAACGCCGCCCGGGTGGATGCATCCAGCACACGGGTGTGCTCCTCGGCATCCTCCAGCGGCTCGCGGCGGAGCTCAAAGGGTTCCACCTCCTCGGCCGGGCTGCGGGGTGCGCTCACCACGCGGGTGGGCTCCTCGCCAGCGGGTGCAGCCCCCACGATGCGGGTAGGCTCTTCCGCTGCGGCGGGCGATGCCGGAACTTCGGCTGCGGGCCGGGCAGGCTGCTCCGGCTGCAGCAGCGTGTTCAGCGCATTCTGCAGCAGGATGCGGTCACACCGGCACTCGGTGCAGTAGACCGTATCTTCCTCTTTGGGATGGAATGCACCGCAGGCGCAGTACCAGCCGTTCTCAAACACCTGGGGCTGATACTTCAGGCCGGTGCGGTTCATGCGGCTTTCCAGCGCCTTCTGCAGCTCCGGGCTCAGGCGGCGGGGTGCCGACAGGCGCACCCGCTTGATGTCCTTGAGGTGCACCACGCGCTTGCCGTTGTACACGTTGACCAGCGAGACGTCCACACTGGTGATGGCCTTGGACGTAATGAACACGGCATCATCCATGCCAAACAGCTCGCCGGGCTTCACTTCGATGTCCCGGTACTCAAACTGATCCTCACACAGGATCACGCCGTCCACGCCCTTGCACTTGAAGTGCACTTCCAGAGCGGTCAGGGTCACGCGGGAAATGTTCTTGAAGGTCAGGCAGACGGCATTCTCGCCGCTGACATCCCCCCGCAGCAGCTCCACGCAGACAAACTGCACCGGGCTGCCCGGGGTGTAATAGTTCGCACGGGTCCGTGCGACCGGGTTGAAGTTTTCCTCCACGACACTCGCTCCTTTCCGGGGTCATTCCGTTGCTTCCGGGGCATCCTGCTCCGGTGCGGGGGCCTGCTCCGGCTGCTGACCGGTCGGCTGTTCTGCCGTCTCGGCCTGCTCGGCATGCTCTGCGTTCTCTGCCTTCTCGGCGGTCTCCACAGGCTGGGCGGCCTCTACAGGCTGCTCCGGCTGCTTGGCATCCACGTCCTCCAGGGGAGGCAGGGTGCCCCCAGCCATAATGGTGTTGAACTGCTGCTCGTTGAGCTTTTCACGCTCCATCAGGGCCTTGGCCAGTGCATGCAGCTGGTCGATGTGCTCGGTCAGGGTGCGGCGGCAGGTCTCGTAGGCCTCGTCGATGATGTCCCGCATCTCGCCGTCGATCTCGGCAGCGGTGGTCTCGCTGTAGCCCTTGCCCTGGCCCAGATCACGGCCCAGGAAGGTCTCCTCCTGGGAGGTGCCGTAGACCACCGGGCCCAGACGCTCCGAGAAGCCGTACTTGGTGATCATCTGCCGGGCGATGTTGGTGGCCTGCTGCAGGTCGTTGGAGGCACCGGTGGAGATATCCTCCAGGATCAGCTGCTCGGCCACACGGCCGCCCAGGCTGGACACGATGTCCTCGAACATCTCGCCCTTGGTCACATAGCTGCGATCCTTTTCGGGCAGGTACATGGTGTAGCCGCCGGCCTGACCGCGGGGGATGATGGTGATCTCATGCACGCGGGGGTGGTGCTTGCAGTAGAAGCCCGCCACGGCGTGGCCTGCCTCGTGGTAGGCGGTAAGCTTCTTTTCTTCCGGGGTGACCACACGGCTCTTCTTTTCCGGGCCGGCCATCACCTTCATGGAAGCCTCTTCGATGTCCTCCATGGTAATGGCCTTGCGGCTGCGGCGGGCTGCCAGCAGGGCAGCCTCGTTGACCAAGTTCTCCAGGTCAGCACCGGCAAAACCGGCGGTGCGCTGGGCGATGACCTTCAGCGACACATCCGGAGCCAGCGGCTTATTCTTGGTGTGCACCTTCAGGATCTCTTCGCGGCCCTTGACGTCCGGCAGGCCCACAAAGACCTGACGGTCAAAACGGCCGGGACGCAGCAGCGCCTTGTCCAGAATGTCGGCACGGTTGGTGGCAGCCATCACGATGATGCCGTCGTTGGCCTCAAAGCCGTCCATCTCCACCAGCAGCTGGTTCAGCGTCTGCTCCCGCTCGTCGTGGCCGCCGCCCAGACCGGCACCGCGCTGACGGCCCACTGCGTCGATCTCATCAATGAAAATGATGCAGGGCATCGTCTTTTTTGCCTTGTCGAACAGGTCACGCACGCGGGATGCGCCCACGCCGACGTACATTTCCACAAAGTCGGAGCCGGAGATGGAATAGAACGGCACCCCTGCCTCACCGGCACAGGCACGGGCCAGCAGGGTCTTGCCGGTACCCGGAGGGCCCACCAGCAGCACGCCGTGGGGGATGCGGGCACCCAGCGTATTGAACTTGTCCGGGCTCTTGAGGAACTCCACCACTTCCTTGAGTTCCTCTTTTTCTTCGTCCTCACCGGCAACGTCGGCAAAGGTAGCGGTCTTTTTGTTCTCGCGCTCATCCTTCACGCGGGCCTTGCCCACGTTCATGATGCCGCCGCCGGCACCGCCGCCGCGCATCATGGAGAACAGCAGGAAACCGGTGCAGCCCAGCATGGCCAGATAGAACAGGATCTCCATCCAGGGGATGCTCTCCTTGAGCGGGGTATAATCATACTCCATCGGGGCATCGGGGTTTGCTTCGTCGTAGGCTGCAATGTAGCTGTCCACATTCTTGACGAACATGGAGGCATAGGGCAGCTTGTAGCGCACGGTCACGGTGCCGTCGCTGTTCTTCTCGGCCCCGGTGGAGCCGGAGGAGGAAGAGGACAGCATCCCGGACAGCAGCCCGCCGGTGGACTGCACCGTGCTCACGGACGACGGGTCCGGCAGGTCCAGCTTGCCCTCCTTGAGGGTCATGGTGAGCACACCGGTGTTCAGGTCCAGCGTGAACTTGGTGACCTGCAGGTTTTCAAAATACTGCACCGCCGTGGAGTAAACCATGGAGGACGAGCCGCCGCTGCTGCTGCCGCCGCCCAGCACGCTCCATACCATGAGCACGGCAGCCAGTGCCAGTGCCAGGATCAGCGGGTTGAAACGAGGTTTCTTCGGTTGCAAAAAAATCAACTCCAGTTCAGGGTGAATTTGATCCGGGACTTACTTCGTGTAGATCTCGGGCTTGAGCACGCCCACATAGGGCAGGTTGCGGTACTTTTCGTCGTAGTCCAGGCCATAGCCCACCACGAACTCGTCCGGCACCTGGAAGCCCTCGTAATCGGGCTGAATGTCGGCCTTGCGGCGGCTGGGCTTGTCGAGGATGGTGCAGATCTTGACCGAGTTGGGGTTGCGCATCTTGAGCATTGGCACCAGCTTGGACAGGGTGACACCGGTGTCGAGGATGTCCTCCACGATCAGCACATCCTTGCCGGACAGATCACCGTCCAGATCCTTGATGATCTTTACAAGGCCGCTGGTAACAGTGTTGCTGCCACCGTAGCTGGACACCACCATAAAATCGATGCTGCAGGGAATGCTCACCGCACGCATCAGGTCGGCCATAAACACCACCGAGCCCTTGAGGATGGACACCAGAACAAGGTTCTTGCCCTCGTAATCCTTGCTGATCTGGGCACCCAGCTCAGCAACCTTTGCCTTTAACTCTTCTTCACTGACCAGAACAGTCTTGATATCATCATGCATACTCATGTTATTTCCTCCCTATGTTCCATTTCCATCTGCAGCACCTGCGCAGTGTCTGCATCCGGGGCAAGGCCCTCGGCAAAGCCCGCACCGCAGACCCACAGTACTTCGCTGCCCGCCGCCAGCAGCGGCAGCTGATCGCGCTGGCTGGCCGGGATGCCCGTTTCGTTCATCCACTTGCGCAGCCGGTTGTGTACACTTCGCCCCGCCGGGCGGTAGACATCTCCCGGCTGGCGGGTGCGCAGGACAAGACCAGCATACAACGTAGTTATTCTAGCATAATCCGCCTGATTTTTTAAGTCTTTTTTATGAACGACTTGTATTTTTTCTTCAAAATCCGCCGGGAACACCCGTGCAGTCAGGGTTTTGCCCCCCGGCAGAGGCATCCGGGCCGGTTTTCCGGCCTGCAGGGCTGCGGTAAATGCGGCCGCCGCATCGGCGTCCCAGCCTGCGGATTCGGCCTGTGTTTCCTGCCGGAGCACCCCATCTGCCGCGCAGAAGCGGACCTTCCCGGTCAGCTGCACGGCTCCGCTGCCCTGCTGCACCAGCTGCGCCAACAGCCGGATATATTTTTCTTCCGGGTCCCGCACCGGGGCCGCCAGACGGTGCAGGGCCGTTTCCAGAATGGGCGCATCCGCTGCCGCCAGCGGCTCCAGCCGCCAGCACACGGGGTCCGTGTCCGACAGGCGGGCATCCATCAGCAGCGCTTCGGCCTTTTGGGCAAAGTAGGCATCGGCCTGCGCCGCCTTCTCGCAGAAGCGGGCCAGATTTTCCACGGCCGCCTCGTTCGTGCTCTGCAAAGCAGGCAGTGCCGCCCGGCGCAGCCGGTTGCGGGCGTAGGCGTCCGTCTCGTTCGTCTCATCGGTGACCCATGTCTGCCCGGCCGCCCGGCAGACCGCCTCGGTGTCGGCCCGGTTCAGGCAGAGCAGCGGCCGCAGATAACACCCGCGCCGGGGCCGGATGCCTGCCGCGCCGTGCAGCCCGGTGCCCCGGGCCAGCCGCAGCAGCAGCGTTTCGGCCTGGTCATTTGCAGTATGGGCCGTTGCCACGGCATCTATCCCCTCTTCGCACAGGCGTTCAAAGCAGGCATAGCGCAGGCGGCGGGCCCAGTCCTCACCGGCGTGGGGCGGCGGCACATCCACCGTGTCGGCCAGTTCTGCCGCGTGGAACACCCGCAGCGGAACCCCCAGTTCCCCGCAGGCCTGCCGCACAAAGGCTTCGTCCCGGTCGGCGGCGGCGCCGCGCAGGCCGTGGTTCACATGGCAGGCTGAGAGGGTGTAGCCGAACTCCGGCTGCAGTGCCCGCAACAGGAGCAGCAGCGCCATGCTGTCGGCCCCGCCGGAAACCGCCGCCGCCAGCCGCAGCGGCTGCCCCGGACACAAAAGCCGGTTCTGCAGGCAGAAATCCCGCACCGCAGCCCGGCAGTCTTTCTCGTTTTTCATCGGTTCAGCGCTTGAAATCCACATCCATGAAGCGGGTGTGGGCACCGTCCCAGCCCAGCGGCACGGTACTGGTCTCACCATGGCGGTTCTTGGCCACGATGCACTCGGCCGTGTCGGCATCCACCTCGGCACCGTCCGGGTTCTGGCTGGCGTAATAGGAATCGCGGTACAGGAACAGGACGCAGTCGGCGTCCTGCTCGATGGAACCGGAATCACGCAGGTCAGACAGCTGGGGCCGGTGGCTGGAGTTGTTGCCCTGCTTTTCCACCGCACGGGACAGCTGGCTCAGGGCAATGATGGGCACGTTCATTTCCTTGGCCATGATCTTGAGGTTCCGGGTGATAGAACTGATCTCCTGCACGCGGTTCTCGGTGCGCTGGCCGGTGGTCATCAGCTGCAGATAGTCGATGACGATCAGACCTACGTTGGGGCGGGTGGGGTCCTGGTTCACCCGGCGGATCTTGGCCTTCATCTCGGTGATGGTGATGCCGGAGGTATCGTCCATATAGATCGGTGCATCGTGGAGTTTTTCAGTGGCCAGCGCCAGATACTCCCAGTCCTCGGCGCGCAGGGCACCGGTGCGGAAAGCCTGGCTGTCGATGCCGGCCTCGGCGGACAGGATGCGGTTGGTGAGCTGCTCCTTGGTCATTTCCAGGCTGAAGATGGCCACCGGCACCTTCTGCTGCATGGCCACGCGGGTGGCGATGTTCAGCGCAAAGCTGGTCTTGCCCATACCGGGGCGGGCCGCAAGGATGATGAGGTCGCCGCGGCCAAGGCCGGTGAGCACCGTATCCAGCAGGCGGAAGCCTGTGGGGATGCCCTTGTATTTGTCCGCATCCGGGCCGCTGATCTTCTGCAGGTTGGTCAGGGTCTCCACCATGCTGGAGGAAAGCGGTGTCAGTGCGCTGGAATCGCGGCCGGAGCGGATTTCATAAATGCGCTGCTCCGCGTTTTCCAGCAGCAGGTCGGCATCCGGCTCATCTCCGGCATCCTGCAGGATGTCCTTTGCAACGCCCATCAGCTGGCGCACCAGATACTTTTCCTGCACGATCTGGGCGTAGGCCTTCACGTTGGAGATGCTGGGCACCGTCTCGGCCAGACCGGTCAGGTACACCTTGGCTTCGTCCGCACTGGGGAACACCCCGTCGGAGATGACCGCATCCAGCAGGGTCACAAAGTCAATGGTCTGGTCGTTGGTGAACAGCCGCAGCATCTCGCTCCAGATCTGCGCGTTCTGCCGGGTATAGAACATTTCCGGCTTGATGATCTCCACCAGGTCGGTCAGGGTGTCGGGCTTGAGCAGCACCGCGCCCAGCACGCTCTGCTCCGCCTGCATGTTGAACGGCTGGTTGATGCCCACGCTCTCCAGATTCAGTTCGTTGTTATAATGTCGTTCGTTCGGCATGGTCGTTCATCCTTCTGTCAATTCCCGTAAAGCCAAAAAGCGCCCCCTGCTGTGAGGGGGCGCAGATTGGCAGAAAAATCAGGCCTGTTCCACTTCCACCTGGATCTTGAAGGAAGCCACAACGCCCACATGCAGGCGCACCTTGCCGTTGAACACACCGGCATCTTTGATGTCGCGGGTCTCCATCTCAATCTTCTTCTTGTCGATGGGAGCACCGGCCAGCTGTGCCAGAGCCTCGGCCACTTCCTTGCCGGTGACCTTGCCGTGCAGACGGCCGGAGGCACCGCCCTTGGCCTTGATGGTCACGGTCTTGCCTTCGATCTTGGCGGCCAGTGCCTTGGCAGCGGCCACATTCTCAGCTTCATGGAAATCGGCTGCGGCTTCCTTGCCGCGGGCCACGTTCACAGCGCTGGCATCGGCCACAGCCGCCAGCTTGCGCGGGAACAGGTAGTTGCGGGCGTAGCCGTCGGACACCTCATGGATCTCGTCCTTTTTGCCAATGCCCTTGATATCCTGCTTGAGAATCACTTTCATGTTTATCCCTCACTTTTCACCGGAACCCCGGTGCCGTTCTTGTGTTTATAGTATAGCGCATTTGTCGGCTTTGAGCAAGAGGGGCAGCCAACCATTTAAAATGGTCTCCGCTTCGCTCTGACCATATTCATCGGAAGTTTATGATTTATTTCGTGTTTGTCGCAGCCTGTGGGCTGCTCCAAACACCCTTTCACGCAAGGAGCTGCTGCCGTTGATAACTTCTCCCTGCAAAAAGTTGTGCAGAATGTTTTCTCTCCGGCCCCTCTTGTGAAAAATGCACTTCCGGAACGCCCGCAGGCGTTCCGGAAGTGCAAAAATCCAATTTATTTCCGCTATTTCTGGCCAGAGCACACGCGGCGGCCATTCTAAACGGTCAGGCTTTTACCCCAGTTCCTTCTGCACCACATCGAGTGCCGCCTCGATGACCTTGTCCATGTCGTAGTACTTGTATTCGCCCAGGCGGCCGCCGAAGATCACACCCGGCTCGGCGTCGGCCAGCTGCTTGTATTCGGCGTACAGAGCACCGTTCTTGGCGTCGTTGACCGGGTAGTACGGCTCGTCGCCCTTGTTCCACTCGGCGCTGTATTCACGGCTGATGACCGTTTTGGGCTGGGTGCCGAACTCGAAGTGCTTGTGCTCGATGATGCGGGTGTAGGGGGTCTCGGCATCGGTGTAGTTCACCACGGCGTTGCCCTGATAGTTGTCGGTGTCCAGCACCTCGGTCTCAAAGCGGACGCTGCGGTACTGCAAAGCCCCCAGACGGTAGCCAAAGTAGGCATCCACCGGACCGGTGTACACCACCTTGTCGGCCAGCGCGTTCAGCGCCTCACGGTCAGCCAGATAGTCCACATTCAGGCGCACCTCGGTGCCCTCCAGCATGTTTTCCACCATGGCGGTGTAGCCGCCGTTGGGGATGCCCTGATACAGGGCGTTGAAATAGTTGTTGTCGTAGGTAAAGCGCACCGGCAGGCGCTTGATGATAAAGGCTGGCAGCTCAGTGCAGGGGCGGCCCCACTGCTTGCCGGTGTAGCCCTTGATGAGCTTTTCGTAGATGTCGGTGCCCACCAGACTGATGGCCTGCTCTTCCAGATTCTGCGGGTCGGTGATGCCTGCCTCCGCCTTCTGCTGCTCGATCCTGGCCTTTGCCTCGGCGGGGGTCACCACACCCCACATCTTGTTGAAGGTGTTCATGTTGAAGGGCAGATTGTAGATCTCGCCATGGTAGTTGGCCACCGGGCTGTTGGTGTAGCGGTTGAACTCCGCAAACTGGTTCACATACTGCCACACGGTCTTGTTGTTGGTGTGGAAGATGTGGGCACCGTAGCGGTGCACATTGATGCCCTCCACCGGCTCGGTGTAGATGTTGCCCGCAATGTGGCTGCGCTTGTCGATGACAAGGCACTTCTTGCCGGCCTTCTTTGCCTCGTGGGCAAACACGGCACCATACAGGCCCGCACCGACGATCAGGTAATCATACTGTTTCATGGGAAGAACCTCTCACTCTCATTTTTCTTCGGCACCGCTCTTTTTCTGGGATGCCCAGTAGTTGTCAATGGCCGTCTCGATGCGGGAGCGGGCCGCCTCCGGGGTGATGTGCTTGAGCTGTGCCGCTGCCATGGTCTGGTGGCCGCCGCCGCCCAGTGCTTCCATGATCACCTGCACGTTCACGGCACCCAGGCTGCGGGCCGAGATGTTCACCCCGGTGCCCACTTGCACCGCCACAAAGCTGGCGTCCACGCCCTGGATGCGCAGCAGGTCATTGGCAGCCTGCGCGATGGCCACACGGGCCTCCGGGGCGATCTCGCCGCCCACCGAGATGGCGCAGTTCCTGTACATCCGTGCCCGCTCCACCAGTTCGGCCTTGGCCGCATATTCCACCATGGTCACGTCAAACAGCTGACGCACCCGCTCCGTCTCGGCACCGTAACGGCGCAGGGCCGCAGCGGCTTCAAAGGTACGCACGCCGGTGTGCAGGGTAAAGTCCTGCGTGTCCAGCAGGATGCCGGAGAGCAGGCCCTCGGCTTCCACCCGGTTGGGCTTGTCGTCGCGGTCGCCCACATACTGCAAAAGCTCGGTGACCAGCTCACTGGCCGAGGAGGAATAGGGCTCATGGCAGACCAGATCCGGGTTCTGGATGTAGCCCACACCCTTGCGGTGGTGGTCGATGACCGCCACCTTGCCGCATTTTTCCAGGATCTCCTTGCTTTCCACAAGGCCCACCTGGTATGTATCCACCACCACGCACAGGGTGCGCTTGGAGATGATGGGCAGTGCGTCCTTCGGGTCGATGAAGTCATCCTTCTGGCCCGCCCTGCACAGCGCGTCAATCAGGCTGCCCGCCAGCGTGGCGTCCCGCTTCACGGCGATCACCGCCGGGACGTCGCAGATCTTGCAGATGCGCAATACGCCCTCGGCGGCACCAATGGCGTCCAGATCGCTCATGCGGTGGCCCATGATGACCACATGGTCCGCTTCCTTGATGAGTTTGACCAGCTGGTCGGCCACGATGCGGCTGCGCACCTTGCTGCGCTTTTCCACGCCGTGGCTCACGCCGCCGTAGAAGGTAAAGCCGTCCGGCGTCATCTCGGCGGCCTGGTCACCGCCGCGCCCCTGCGCCATGTCCAGCGCCTGCACGGCCATGTCCTGCGCTTCCCGCAGGGTCTTGGCCCCACGACCGATGCCGATGGACAGTGACAGGTTCACACTGGGGTCCAGCGCACGGATCTTGTCCAGCACGTCATAGCCGCGCTTGGCAAACTGCTCCATCTGGCGCTCTTCCACCACGGCGATGTAGCGGCCGCTGGCCACCCGGCGCAGAAAACCGCTGCCCCGGCCGATCATATCTTCCAGGATGCGGTTGATGCCCTCCAGCAGGCGGGCGCGCTCACTGTCCAGCATGTCGCCGAACACATCGTCATAGCCGTCCACCAGAAACACCAGATAGCCCGGACGGCTGGCCTTGTACTCCGCTTCGATCCTGCGCAGGGCGGTCTCCTCGTTCAGCACCAGCAGGGTCATGCACTCGGCCCCGCCGGGCACCGTGGAGCTGTGCACGCTCCAGAAGCCGTCCGCCAGCGTCAGCAGCTGGCCCTGCTGGGTGCGGCACTGCTGCAGGTCCAGCCCGGGCAGTACCTTCTGCACCCGGCTGGTCAGCATATCCTGCCCGCCCAGCAGACGGGCACGGAACTGCTCGTTGTACCACAGCACCGTTTCGCCAGACAGCAGAGCCGTCGGCTGTGAGAGCTGCTCCAGACTGAATTTTGTTTTGGATTTTTCAAAGTTGTCGCCGCGCACCCAGCGGGACAGCCAGCGGCGCAGTTGGTAGCGGAACGCCGTCATGCAGATGCCCCACGCCACCACCAGTGCCAGCAGCACCGGCCAGATGCTGGGCCGCTGGATCAGCAGGACCAGCGTGAGCAGGGCGCAAAGCACCGCCAGCGCTGCGGTCAGCATCTCCATGGTCCATCTCGGTTTCTGTTTCATCTGCTTTTCTGCCTCCCGGTCATATGCTGTGCCGCCCGGCGGCGCGCCCTGCTCATACCTCCATCAGGATGGGCAGGATCATGGGGCTGCGCTTGGTGCGCCGGTAAATATAGCTGCTCAACGCCTCCCGCACGCGGGTCTTGACGCTGTTCCAGTCGCGCACATGCTCGTCCACGCAGCGTTCCAGTGCGTTTTCCACGATGCTCTGGGCACCGTCCATCAGGCTCTCGTTCTCACGCACATACACGAAGCCGCGGCTCACCAGGTCCGGCCCGGCCAGCACCTTGCCGGTCTTGCTGTCCACCGTGGCCACGATGATCACCAGGCCGTCCTCAGAAAGGTGCTTGCGGTCCCGCAGGACCACGTTGCCCACGTCGCCCACGCCCAGGCCGTCCACCATGACGGCACCGGCGGTCACCGGCTCGCCCAGCTTCATCTCGTCCTGGCTGAGAATCACGTTGGAACCATTCTCTGCGATCAGGATGTTGCTGGTGGGGATGCCCAGACTGGCCGCCGTGAGGGCGTGCTTCTTGAGCTGCTTGTACTCGCCGTGCACCGGCAGGAAATATTTGGGCTTGGTCAGGGTGAGCATCAGCTTCTGCTCCTCCTGGCAGGCGTGGCCGGACACATGCACGTCGTACATGCTCTCGTAGATGACCTCTGCGCCCAGCAGCAGCAGACCATTGACGATCTTGGTCACGCTCTTTTCGTTGCCGGGGATGGGGTTGGCGGAGATGATGATGAAGTCGCCGGGACCCACACGCACCTGACGGT
>ENA-UOOA01002633-UOOA01002633.1-human-gut-metagenome-genome-assembly--contig:-P61old-NODE-2633-length-24718-cov-7.330414_pt1 | contig 24718 bp, 20 predicted proteins | sample MGYA00242467_ERZ724014 | MGnify/ENA metagenome assembly ERZ724014 | reverse complement strand
CTGTCCAAGAATATGACCTTTCTTTGCTCCGATTGCTTTTTTCAAACCGATTTCCTGCGTACGCTCTGTCACGGATACCAGCATGATATTCATAACACCGATACCGCCAACTAACAGAGAAATTCCTGCGATCCAGATCAGCATCCGGTTTGTGGACTGGCTCAGTTCCTGAATATCCTGTGCCTGTTTCAACAGATCCTGTCCTTTGTACTGAATAGTAGTGTCAGGAACTGCGAGGTTTGCATTCAGAATATCAGCTACTGCCTGACCTGCTGATGACATGGAATCTGTATCCGTTGCCCGCAAAACGACGCTCTGCGGTTCATCATACTGAAATACGATCGGCCAGGTTGTAGACGGAATAAACACTCTGCCGCTGCTGTCCTGCATATAAGTATAGTAATCATCCATAGAGTTAATCACCGGTTCAAAGCCATCTTTTTTGTCTGCAATTCCGATAACGATGTACGGCTCCCCGGATATTTCGATGGTTTTTCCAATAGCATCTTCTCCCTGAAACAGAGAGGAGGCACAATCCTGATCCAAAATTGCTACTTTTCTGTATTTTGCATAGTCGTTGCCGTCAAATCCACGACCTTCTTTTACCGCATAACTGCAGGTATCCAGATAGTTCTGGTCGATTCCCATGACATAACCGCCGGAAAGAGAGGTATTTCCATAGCATACGGTATCGTAACCCTGACGGCTGGTATAACGGGAAGCGTCCTCCACGCCATCCGCTGCCAGAATCTGCTGCATTGTATCATCACTGATCACAGGAACGCCGTCCGGGATTCCATTGTAATCCATCTCATACGTCCATTCATCCTGATAAAGCTGAACGGTAACTGTGTTATTTCCGGCTCCCACCAAATTCTGCTTGATCTGCTCATTTGTTCCCTGAATTGTGGAAACAATCGCAATAATCGCACCAATACCGATAATAATACCAAGCATCGTCAGAAAGGAACGCATTTTATGTGACCAAATGCCCTGAAAGGACAGTCTAATATTTTCTAACATTTCACGCACCTCCCCTTAATACTCTGCCCCATCTGAATCCACTACGCGAATACCTTCTTTTGCAGTCTTTCCATATGGAAATGCAATGCGGTCATCCTCTGTCAGTCCGGATTTAATTTCAATGGTATCACCGTAAATGATTTTTCCTGTTTTTACATACTGTTTTACCAAACGGTCATTTTCATCGGCCTTTAATACATAAGACTTTCCATTTTCAGAACGCACATAGCCTTTGAAAATATAAATTGACGCACCATCTTCCTCATCGGATACCGTCATGTTAAGATCCACATACTCTCCATTTCGAAGTCCTGTGGAATCCTCAATATACGCAACAAATGGATAGTAAGACACGTTATTGTTGCCGCCCCCGTAAGAAGATACATCTGTAGACGGATAATTTTTGATTTCTGTAATTTCTGCCTCACAGCTTGTTCCGCTCTCCCAGGAAGAAACGCTGACGGTCTGCCCCGGTTTTACTTTATCCAGCAGAAGTTCACTGATTCCACCGGTCACGTACAGTCCTTCAGAACCTGCGATTTCCATAAACGGTGTTCCATCGGTTGGAAGATTATCTTTATCCTGTAGATTTTTTACAGTTCCGGTTACATTTGCATAGATAATGCCATCGCTGCTCTGTGCTTTCAGTTTTTCTACGTCCAGCTCTGCTTTTCGCTTATCCAGATCCAGATCTTTAATCTTCTTTTCCTGTTCTGAAATCATACCATTCAGTTCACTCTGGGTATAACCACCCTGATCAATGGCATCCGCTCCGGTATCATCCACAGTATCTGTGTCTGACACATCCGTATCCTCCGTCAGCTGTGTACGATCTGCCACAGACCAGCGGGTATCTGCATCCGGCACCACGATCTGAGAACCATCCACTTCCCATTCTGACAAAAGTTCTCCGGATACACTGTTATTTTCATGGATTTCAAATACCACATGAAGTCCGGCTTCCGATAACTGACTGAAAAAACTGCCTGTCACATAAGCATCTTCCGTACACAGATAACGATATGGATTCTCTGCACTTCCGTCTGCTTCATTCTGATTGTAAGGCACCGCTGTCCACAAAATATAATTGTAGGCATCCCCGCTCATTTCCGGAACATCCGGTGTCGAAGGCTTCGGTGTCACAGGTTCTGACGGTTCCACATACGGTTTTGTATTTTTCAACTTCTTTAATTCATTCTGTGCAAGTGTGATCTGATTTTTCAGATTTTCCACTTCCAGCTCTTTGCCCTGCAGATTCAGGGTTGCAACTGTCGTATCCAGTGCCAACAGTTTGTCACCTTTCTGAACCTGCTGCCCTTCTTCTACATAAACTTCTTTGATCCCATCATCTTTTGAGACCTCAACGGTCTGGGAATAATCATTTGTCACCAGACCAGAACTGTTGACTTCATCTCCCCAGTAACTATTGTTCAGATCTGCTACCGACTGCACTTCTGCCGTCATTTTAGAACGCTGTACATAAATGCCTCCGCCGATTCCTCCGGCTGCCACAGCGGCAACAATGGCGATCACAAGAACACGTTTCATGACCTTTTTATTTTTCATTCTGCCGCCTCCTCTATCTCACCATCAATAATACGGATCACACGTTTTGCATAAGACGCAATCTTGGCATCATGCGTGATCATAACAATTGTTACACCTTCTTCATTCAACCGGTCAAACAGTTCCATGATCTGCTTTCCGGATTTAGAATCCAACGCACCCGTCGGTTCATCTGCCAGCAGAATCTTCGGATTATTTACCATTGCACGGGCAATTGCCACACGCTGTTTTTGTCCACCGGAAAGCTGTGTCGGTTTGAAATCCACACGATCTGCCAGTCCCACACGCTCCAGTGCCGCTGCTGCACGTTTTTCCCGGTCTGCTTTTTTCACACCTGCATAGATCAATGGAAGTGCCACATTTTCAAGTGCACTCTCCCGGGGCAGCAGATGAAAACTCTGAAATACGAATCCGATACTGTTCAGTCTCACATCTGCCAGCTCCCTGTCTTTGCAAGCCAGCACATCCTGTCCGGAGAGTTCATAACTTCCGCTGGTTGGCAGATCCAGACACCCGATAATATTCATCAATGTGGTTTTTCCGGAACCGGATGGTCCCATGATTGCCACATATTCGCCTTCTTCCACGGAAAGGCTGACGTCTTTTAATACCGGAACTACCAGCTTCTCCTGCTGATAATCCTTATAAATATGACTGAGATTTAAAAGCATAGATCCACCCCCTATTCTGCTGCCGGAGTGTCTGTACTTCCTGTGTCAGCACCTGAATCTCCATCTTCCGTCCCGTCTACCACCGGTTTCATATCATTTTCATCTACCATACCTGTGTCAATATTTTCATCCATATTATAGGAATCTGTCATACTACTGTCTTCCGGGGTTTCATCGGACAAATCCTGCTGATAACCTTCATCCGTATCACTGGAAAGGTCTCCATCATCCGGGTATTCTTCCACCATTCCTTCATCTACATTTGTAGTTGTCTTTAATCCCTCACGGAATCCGGATACCGGCCATGCAATCATATCATCCAGTGCCAAACCGGATTTGATCTCATACATATCCATACCTTCGTCATATTCACCAAGTTCTACCGTACGTTTCTCCAGTTTGCCTTTTCCATTATCTGCCCATACATACGGGGTATCTTCATCCTGTACAATATAGCCGCTGTAAATCCAGATACCATCCTTTGTCTCTGTCTGTCCCTCATCCAGCTCCACATACAGATGCTGACCTAACATCAGTCCATCTGCAGAATCCAGTTTTACATAAAACGGATATTTGGTAGACTGATTATCAGAATTCGATCCAGTAGAAGACATGACCCCATTATTGTTATCTGACTCCTTATTTTCTGTATCAATTTTTTCAATCGTTCCACTCCATGTTTTTGTATCATCTACTCTGGAACGAAGAATCACTGCTTGACCTTCGGACAGATTGTGAACATTTGTCTCATTCACGGTACCTTTTACACGATAATCACCAGTTGTCAAAATTGACATAAACGGCTGTGTATTGCCATACTGGTCAGAAGCGCCATTTTCATTGATGGATTTTACCACACCGTTGATCTTGCTGGTTACGGTAGACTGTGACATGGTATCTTCCATTTTCTGAATCTCTAACTTTTTACTCTGCTGCTCATATTCAGACTGCTTGATGGATGTCTGCAGGCTCTGGATCTGTACCGTATAATTAAACTGTTCATCCTTGGATGCTGCATTTTTCTCTGCGGTAAGTGTCTTGATCTGATTGTTGTAATCGGTGATCTGATTTCCGATACTTTCAAGTTCCAGTTTTGCCTGTGCAATCTGCAGGCTCAGATCATCAGTCTTGTACTCAAATAATGGGGTTCCTTCCTGCACTTCATCTCCGACTGCTACAAAAATCTGTTTTACGGTCTGATCCGAACTCAGTGTGATATTCCAGGTATCCTGTGATTCCACCACACCCATATACCGATTCTGGCTTCCGGCGTTGACTGCACCTGTCATGGACTGTACCGACTCAACATAAGCTGCATCTCCACCACTCTTACTGTTTCCAAGCCGGTCTTTCAGGAAAAAACCAACGGCTACTGCTGCGACAGCTGCAACGATGACAACTGCCAAAATGATTTTTTTCTTTTTGCTCATATCGCGCTCCTCCTATATTCAGTAAATCCGTATCGTCTCATAATTATCCTTTCCACTGCCGACTGCACCGTGCAATGGAAACGAAAACTCACTCAAACAGACAAAAAAATGGCTACAGATTTCCTTTCTGTAACCATTTTATCATGCCGTATTTTTTAATACTATTAAGATACCCTTAATTTTTAACTTTTTGCAATCCCTGTATCTAAGCCATTTCTTGAAAAATCTGTTACTAACATGTTACTAATACGATACCTATTTTTCTGTCAGATATGGGAAAAGTTCTATGCTTCGTTTCAAGATTCCTTTCATCTGTGCGATCGCAATTCCATAATTCGTAAACGGTACATTCTGATCCACCGCACACTTCATGCGGTATTTCACTTCACGCTCGTTGAGCATACATCCACCACAATGGATCACCAGCGCATACGGTGTCAGATCCTCCGGGAATTCCGTTCCGGAACTTGTCTCAATGATGAGCTCTTTTCCGGTGTGCTGCTTTAACCAGCGCGGAATCTTCACGGTTCCGATGTCGTCACACTGGCGATGATGCGTACATCCTTCAGAAATCAGGATTTTATCTCCATCTTTCAGATTTTCAATAGCTCCCACGCCTTTCACCGCTGTATCAAGATATCCTTTATAACGTGCCATTAATATAGAAAAAGAAGTCAGCGGAATCTCCTGTGGCACTTCTGCGGATACCTGCTCAAATGCCTGACTGTCCGTGATTACCATTGCCGGTTGTTTGCCAAGCTGCTCTAATGTCTGTTTTAATTCTGTCTCTTTCACCACGATTGCTGCTGCATTTGCTTCCAGAACATCACGGATTGTCTGCTGCTGTGGCAGAATCAGACGTCCTTTCGGTGCTGCGGAATCAATTGGAACAACAAGGACTGCAAAATCTCCCGGATTCAGCAGATCTCCGACGATTTTCAGAGTCATGTCTTCATTTGGTGTCAGTTTTCCAATACATTCTTTTAATTCATAGATGCCGTAGCCGGTGAGGGCACTGACATACAATTTCTGCCCGGATACAATAACTGCATTTTTCTCTGCTTTCCCAGAATCAGATACATTTTTCTCTGTCTGATCCGATGTCCCAGATGCGTTTTCTTTTTCCGTTTTTAATGTTTCCTGATCAGATACATTTTCTTTCGTTTCATCTGCTTCTATTCTCTTTGGACAGACTTCTGATTTTTTTACCAAACTATCTGACAGTAAATCTGCTTTGTTATTTACAATAATATATGGAATCTCTTTTTCCTTAAAAATATGGATCAGTTCTTCATCGCACTGCTTTTTCCCTTCTGTGGCATCTATCACAAGCACCGCAATATCTGTTTTATTCAATACTTGTTTTGTCTTTCTGACACGCAACGCCCCCAATGCCCCTTCATCATCAAAGCCAGGTGTGTCAATGATCATTACAGGTCCGATTGGCAGAAGCTCCATTGATTTATAAACCGGATCGGTAGTCGTTCCTTTTGTATCTGATACTACTGCCAGTTCCTGCCCCGTTACCGCGTTTACCACACTGGATTTGCCTGCATTTCTTCGTCCAAAAAAGCCAATATGTACACGATTGGCACTTGGTGTACTATTTAATCCCATTTTTATACTCTCCTCCACTTCCTGCAAAAAACTTGTTGCGAATGTGTTTATTGTAACACCTGCATTTTCTTCTTACAACAAAAATGAAGTAGATTTGTGCTGAGGAACCAAACCACCTCTCACACATACACTAAAAAAGAGAATGTAACGACATTTTGGAGGTTATTTTGAAAAAAATTGTAAAAAAAGGAATTGCCGTATTCACCTGCACCGCTATGGCTGCAACAATGCTGCTGGCAGGCTGCGGTCAGAACACCACTCCGGATGAAACCGACACCAGTTCTGTAAATACCGAAAACGCTGATACATCTGATAAAAAAGATGAAGCACCTGCATTACAGAAAGTGACCTTGAACGAAGTAGCACATTCCATTTTTTATGCACCAATGTATGTAGCAATAGAGCAAGGTTACTTTAACGATGCGGGTATTGATCTTGATCTGGTGACTGGCTTTGGTGCCGACAAAGTTATGACAGCTATGCTTTCCGGTGAAGCAGACATTGGTTTTATGGGACCGGAAACTACCGTCTATACAGCAAATGAAGGCAGCAAAGATCCAGTAGTAAACTTTGCACAGCTGACACAAAGAGCTGGTAATTTTCTGGTAGCCAGGGAAGAAATCACCGATTTTGAATGGGCAGATCTGATTGGAAAAGATGTGCTTGGTGGCAGAGCCGGTGGCATGCCGGAAATGGTATTTGAATATATCCTAAAACAGAATAGCATTGACCCATCTGAAGTAAACATTGACCAGAGCATTGATTTTGGTTCTACCGGAGCAGCTTTTACTGGCGGTCAGGGTGAATACACGGTAGAATTTGAACCGGGTGCAACCTTACTTGAACAGGAAAATGCCGGTTATGTAGTGGCATCCCTTGGTGTGGATTCCGGCTACGTACCGTACACCGCATTCAGTGCAAAAACAAGTTATATGGAGAAACACCCAGATGTGATCCAGGCATTTACAGATGCATTACAGAAAGGCATGGAATATGTCAATACGCATACACCGGAAGAAATTGCTTCCGTCATTCAGCCACAGTTCTCTGAGACAGATACCGACACCATTACCACAATTATCCGTCGATATCAGGAGCAGGATACATGGAAAACCGACCTTGTATTTTCCGAAGATAGTTTCGAACTGTTACTGAATATTCTGGAAAGCGCCGGACAGTTGGAAAAACGCCCGGATTACAAAGATGTTGTTACCACAGAATACGCAGAAAAAGCATTACAGTAAGAAGTGGGGGGCATACACTCCCCCCAATCACATAAAAAATCTCACGATTTTTTTCTCGCCTAAATTTTATACCATAACTTAAATTTTAATGTGCAAATTGACTATTATACAAATTATAATAGAACCCTTTCTGTGCCAGCAATTCCTCATGATTTCCCTGCTCAATGATCGTACCATCTTTCATAACCAAAATCCGATCCGCATTCTGAATCGTAGAAAGTCGATGTGCCACAATAAAACTGGTGCGCCCTTTCATCAATTTTGCAAATGCATCCTGAATCTTGATCTCCGTTCTGGTATCAATGGAAGATGTCGCCTCATCCAGAATCAGCATCGGCGGCTGGCAGAGCATAACACGCGCAATGGAGATCAACTGCTTCTGTCCCTGAGACAGACTTCCGCCATCTTCTCCGATCACGGTATCGTATCCGTCGGACAGACGTTTGATAAATCCATGCGCATGGCAGGCTTTTGCCGCTGCGATCATTTCTTCCTCTGTCGCATCCGGTTTTCCCATGCAGATATTTTCACGAATTGTACCGGCTTTTAACCAGGTATCCTGCAATACCATACCATAATTCAGTCTCAGACTGTCTCTGGTCACATGACGGATATCCTGATCTTCCACGCAGACAGCTCCGGCATTGACGTCATAAAACCGCATCAACAGATTGATCAGCGTCGTTTTTCCACATCCGGTCGGACCAACGATTGCGATAGTCTGTCCCGGTTTTACATCCAGATTCAGATGCTCAATGAGTTTCTGCTCCGGCAGATAAGAAAAATCAACATCCTTCAGTGTTACTTTTCCTTCCACCTGATCCACTATAACTGCATCAGCATCATCCGGAATCTCCACATCTTCTTCAATTAGTTCAAAAATACGTGCCGCACAGGCAAGCGCATTCTGTAATTCAGTAATAACACCTGAAATCTCATTAAACGGCTTCGTATACTGGTTTGCATAACTTAAAAAGCAGGAAAGTCCACCGACAGACATGCCTCCTGAAATAACACTCAAAGCTCCCGTCAATGCAACGCCGGCATACACCAGACTGTTTACGAATCTGGTACACGGATTTGTCAGAGAAGAGAAAAATGTTGCACGCAGAGAACAGCTCTGTAACCGGTCGTTAATTTCGTCAAACTGCTCCAGTGCTTCATCCTCATGGGAAAATGCCTGTACGATCTTCTGATTTCCTACCATCTCATCGATCAGAGCCGTCTGTTCTGCTCTGGTCTCCGACTGCAGACGGAACATATCATACGTCCGTTTTGCAATAAATCTTGCCACAAACAGGGAAATCGGTGTCAGTCCGACAACCACCAGTGTAATTCCCGGATGGATCGTCAGCATAAAGATCAATGTTCCGATAATCGTAACAACACCGGTAAACAACTGGGTAAATCCCATCAGAAGTCCATCGGCAAACTGATCTACATCCGCAATAACACGGCTGACGATCTCACCATAAGAATGTGCATCCAGATATTTTAACGGCAGTTTCTGAATCCGTGTAAATGCCTGATTTCGCACATCACGCACTACCTGATACGTTACTTTGTTATTGATCGTATTCATCAACCACTGCAAAACGGCAGTCACCGCTGCCAGAATTCCAATTTCAATTAAAAGCTTTAAAATATTTTCAAAATCGACATTTTTCCAGTCTACGATAAAATCAATGGCACGTCCTACCAGAATCGGAATATATAAGGTCAGTGCCACAGTCACTGCTGCCAGTACGATAGAAGCCAGCATCCAGAAACGGTAAGTTCCGATATATTGAAGCACTTTTTTTAATGTTTTCATCTGTGATCCGGATTTACTCACAAGTAATTCCTCCTTTTTTATTATTGTTCGCAATTCACGCTACTTCCTGTCTATAAGTAAATAGGTGGCTTTCTGTAACATCCTTACAGCCAGTAAAGCGGACATTCGCAATCCGCTTTCGCTGCTTGCTCATGAACGCAGTCGCTTTGCGACCTGTCAGTGGGAGCTTTTAACTCCCACTGACATAAGCATCCCCCCTTACCCACCGCTTAGTGCTCCACGCACTTGAAGCTGGGGAATGCTTATTCTGCGTTCAATCTGTATAAGTTCTACGCTCGAAACCTTATTTACTTTTTTTGTACTGAGACTCATAAATCTCCCGATATACTTCACAGGAATCCATCAGTTCCTCATGCGTTCCAAGTCCGACCACATTGCCATCATCCAATACCACAATCTGATCTGCATACTGGATCGCCGAAGTTCTCTGTGAAACAATAAATAACGTTGGCTTGTCCTCCATCGCTCCAATCGCCATACGAAGTGCCGCATCTGTCGCAAAATCAAGTGCCGAAGAACTGTCGTCCAAAATCAGGATTTCCGGTTTTTTCACCAGCGCACGGGCAATAGTCAGACGCTGTCTCTGACCTCCGGAGAAATTCTTTCCTCCCTGCTCTACTTCTGTGTCTAAACCATCTTCTTTCTTTAAAACAACTTCTTTCGCCTGCGCGATCTCTAAGGCCTCAAATATTTCTTCTTCCGTTGCGTCCGGCTTGCCCCACTGCATATTAGAACGGATCGTGCCTGCAAACAATACGGATTTCTGTGGAACAACACCAATCCGCTCACGCAGATCCTCCAGACCGTATTCTTTGACATCTTTTCCATCCACGTAAACCGCACCGGAACTGCAATCATAAAAACGTGGAATCAGATTGACCATAGAAGATTTACCGGAACCGGTTCCTCCGATGATTCCGATAGTCTGTCCCTTTTTCACCTTCAGGTCAATGCCGCTGATTGCTTCTTCTGCTGCCTGCGGATAACGGATTCCCGCATGTTCAAACACAACACTGTATTTTGACGCATTTCCTGCACCATTCTGATTGTCAGAATTTTTTTCCTGCATTTCATCCAACTTGGCAGATTCTTTTCTTTCTTCCATCGCTCCGGATGTCTTACCATCTGCATTGCCATCTGTAATAGAAGGTTCTACCTCCAACACAGACTGGATTCTGTTTCCACATGCCACAGATTTTGTAATATTAATGATCAGGTTTGCCAGCTTGATCAGCTCTGTCAGAATCTGAGACATATAGTTATACAGTGCAACCACTGCACCCTGTGTAATGATACCCATATCTACACGGATCGCGCCAACCCAGATCAGTGCGATAATTGCCACATTGATAATGACATAGGTAAGCGGATTTAACAATGCGGAAATTCTTCCTACAAACTTCTGTGTATCCGTCAGCACCTGATTCTGTTTCTGAAATTCGGATTCTTCTTCCTTTTCCTTGCAGAATGCACGAAGGACACGGACACCCATCAAATTTTCTCTGGTCAGTCCAAGTACTTTATCCAGGCGGTTCTGTACCTTTCGGTAAAGTGGGATGCATGCAAGCATAATGCCAAATACAACCACTGCCAGCGCCGGGATTCCCACCACAAACACCAATGCCGCCTTCACATCAATGGTAAATGCCATGATCATCGCACCGATGACTACAAACGGAGAACGCAGCAACAGGCGCAGCGTCAGATTGACTCCGTTCTGCACCTGATTCATATCACTGGTCATTCTGGTGATCAGTGTCGATGTTCCCTGTGTATCCAGCTCCGCATAAGAAAGCTTCTGAATATGCGCAAACAGGACGTGACGTATCTTTGTCACAAAACCAACCGCCGCCTTTGCCGCAAAATACTGGGCAGTAATAGAAAACGCCAGTCCGATAATTCCAAACAAAACAAGAACGAAGCACATCTTTACGACGTAGCTCCGATCCTGATTGCCGATACCTGTATCAATGATCGCCGCAACTACCAGAGGCACAAACAATTCCAGTGTTGCCTCCAGCAGTTTAAACAACGGTCCTAACACAGACTCTTTTCTATAATCTTTTAAATAACGCAATAATTTTTTCATTACTTTTTTGATTTCCCCTCCGGCAATTCTGATTTCTCATTCACTCTTTGAAAAAACATCAGTTATTGATTCCATGATGTACCGGTATTGTATCTTTTGAAATCGGATAGAAAGAATATCCATTATTTTTTCCATATGTGATAATGCTCTGCAATGCATCTGCGGATGTCTGTTTTGCTGAAGTATCATGCATAAGTACGACATTATTCCGTCCATGCTTAAATCCGCCTGTTACATTTCCTATAATCAGGTTGACCGGACGGTTATTGCCCTCTGCATCGCCGGAAGAAACATTCCAGTCCATATACATCAGTCCGTCATCTGTCACACGCTGTGCCAGCTGTGTCATAACGCCCTGGCAATATTTCTCGCTGACAGTATTTGAACTTCCACCCGGGAAACGAATGACAAATGCATCATATCCCGTATCCTCTTTCAATTTATTTTTCAACTTATTGATATTTTCCATAAATGCATCCACAGATGTATAAATCTGAGAATAATCATGGGAATATCCATGGATTCCGATCGTATGTCCTTCATCGATCATTCGTTTAATGATCGGCAGCTTATCTTCATCATAATCACAGATAAAGAATGTTGCTTTGATTCCATTTGCTTTCAGCGTATCCAGAATACGGACTGTGACATCAGAACTTGGTCCGTCATCAAAAGTCAAATAAATCGCATCTCCCGTGTTTACCTCTACCTTTTCCACCGTCACATTTCTGGTTGCCTGTGCGGTGTTTCCACTGGAATCGGTCACTGTATAAGTAATCGTATATGTTCCAGAACGATAAATATCCACATATCCGTCTTTTGTTACATTCGCAGTCAGATCACCATCACGGTCATCCACAGCGGTCACACCAGGATCTTCAAATTTTTCCTGCTCCTTGATCGTGATATCGGAATCCCCGTTCAATGTGATCTGCGGTGCCTGTGTATCCTGTAGACACACCTCCCGCTCTGCAGTAGATTCATTGTCATGACTGTCTTTTACCGTATAGGTCACTTTCCATGTATAATCGTTGACCTGCTCCATCTTGGTTTTAATATCAGAAGAAACGTCTCCATCACAGGCATCCACAGCAGTCGCTCCCGGCTCCTGGTATTCGTCAATGGATGTTGGAACCACTACTTTCGCATCTCCATTTAAGGTAATGACCGGACCGGTATGGTCAACCACATTTACAACACGTCTTTTCGTTACTTTTCTCTTTTTGTATTTTACCTTGTATTCAATCTCATACTGACCAAGCTTTGACGTATTGACGCTGCCACTTGTCTCGATCAGATTGCTGATATCCTCATCTTTTACCGTCGCTTTCACGCCCGGATCCTGAAATGTAGTACCACATTCCGCATCTATCTCATCTCCGCCGGTCAGCGTAATGATCGGACTGCCTCCGACCACCGGACTGATCGCCAGAATAAACAGGCAGATTCCCACCAGTGCGATCACACCGGCAGTCATCAGTCTGCGATCCTTTTCGTTATCAAATATTGTATTCCAAATTTCCCTTAGTTTCTTCATCTTCAACGTCCTTCAATCTCTCATTTTATCTATATGCATTAACCGGGCTCTCATACCCGCAACCTATCATAGCACACTTCCTCAAAAAAATCCTTTAAGTTTGTGTTAAGATTTGCTGTCAATTTCTGTATTTCACGCATATTTTTGCCAGATCAGGGACCATTCTCCCCTTCTTTCCTCTTTTACGTAAATTTTACATTTATATACACTCTGCCCATGCTTCTAATTTGTAAAATTCATATACTGCGGCGCACTCTGAACAAACTCATCCACTGTGATTGCTTTTCCAAGCAGCTTCTTAATCAGATTTCGCCAGTTATCGCCATCTTCTTTATCCATGACCGCATACCATAATGGTGTATACACACTGGATTCATCGATCATCTGATGGAACTGTTTCACTGCCAGCGGACTGTCCTCCGGTACGGTCAGACCACTCTGCTGAATCATATCCAGATAATCATACTGCTCCACATTCCGCTCATTTACCCGCTTTGCGAACTCCAGACAAAGCTCTGCCGCCTCATCCTGATATTCCGAATCAGAACTGATGGAAAGTCCCGGTGTCAGCGTATGATTGATATCTACCATATATTTTCCATCGTCATCACTGCGCTGTGTATATCCCGGAAATTGCTCCACAGAAATCGCATCACTGCCCATTTCATCCATCAAATGGAATACAATCGTAGACTGATGCGGGAAAAGCACTGCCTGTCCTTCGGCAAAATTCTGAACCGCTTCCACCTCTCCGGTCTCCAGAAACTTCTCCGGGAAAGCGCCCATATCCACAAGCTGCATCAGCTTCTGCGCCGCATCTGCAAACACAGGATCTGAAAAATCTATCGTTCCATCAGCAAGCCGAGCCTGTGCGTATGGATTCTCACAGTTGACCATCACCGTGTACAAAAGTTCTGCCAGCCACAGATCTTTGTCACCAAGTTCCAATGCTGCATAAGAAGTTCCATGTTCCTCATTATAAGCATTGACCTTCTCCACCATTTCCAGCAGTTCATCCCAGGTCTGCGGCATGGAAAGCCCAATCTCTTTCATCAGATTCTGATTGCAATAAGTAACCGCATATGCCTCTACCAGACAGGGGATAATATAATTATGCCCATCTTTATACGGCTGTACATAGGAATCTTTAAACTGATAATCTGCTTTTTCCAGATACTGTTCCACCGGAACACAAGCATTGGCATCAAACAGAAAATTCGGATAATTTCCACCCCAGACAACAAAGACATCCGGCAGTTCATCACAAACCAGTGCAATTTTTAACTTATCCTTGATCTGCTCTGTGGAATAGGTCTTCAGTTCAATGTCATAGCCAAAATCATCTTCCAGTTCCTGCCACAGATCTACATAATACGTGCCTGGTGTATTTTCATCAAAAAATGCCCATACCGACAGTTTGATTTTCTCATCTGTATCCGCCGTCTCCGGTTCTGTTTTATAATTCAAAAACGACAGTGAACTGCCCTGGCATCCGCAAAAGACCAGACTGATGCACAACACAGCTGCCAATATCACACATTTTATTCTCCGACTGTATTTTCTCATTCTCTCCTCAGCTTTCTTCCGATCACATTTCTCTCATTTTCCATTGATATTCCATCTTTACTAAAAAATACCACTCACATCTTCACAGAATCTTTATAAAAATAGAATCTATCATATTCAAGAATGCTCCGGCATTCTTGTTGCGAGGTGCGCGTCATGCAATTGCATGACATACTTCAACTGCGCACCTCTGTAATCCTGCCGGAGGCTATATCAGATGGGGGATTGGCTCCCACCACTGATACTAGCTTGTTTCTCACCACCTATAGAGGTGGGAGTCATCTCCCATCTGATGTAAGTCTCAATCATAACAAAGCGGAACAATGCTATCTTTCATAATGCCACAGGCAGCTATTTCATGCAAGTACAAAAATATCGATACACAGAAAGAAAAAACGCCGATGGAATCACTTCCACACGGCGCTTTCTCCTTTGCTTAACTTTTTATCGAAACTTCTGCTTCACAGATTGAACATTTCAATATAATACCCTATATTAAATTATTTTGCTTTTGCAGCTTCTCCAGCCTGCCAATCTTTGTTGTATTTATGATCTTTTACGAAGAATACGATCAGTAATACGTTGATGACTGCAAGGCAAGCATCGATGATGTAAGCGTAACGTACGTTACCGCCTGTCATGTTCATAACGAAACCGTTGATAGCGAATGTCATAGCTGTAATGATACCCTGGATTGGGAACAGTACAGAGTTAACTTTGTCATATCCCTGACGTCCGAATACAGATGCCGGAAGAGATGTTGTAAAGTTTGCGGAACCACCGATACCGATACCGATCATGATGATGGAAATCCAGAAACCAGCTTTTGTGTTTGTAAAGTTACATAATAACGCACATGCATACCAGATACCAAAGAAGATCATAGCTTTCTTTGTACCGATCTTCTGATCAAGCACACCGATTAAGAAAGATCCCACAACACCGATTACTGCACAAACAGACATGATAGATACAGCTGTTACAGTTGCAGTTGCCTCATTTGCACCGAAAGATACAAGTAAGGAAGTAGAACGACCTACCATCTGAGACATAGTACCTACAGAACAAATCTGGAATACACCAGTTACAATAGCTACGATCCAGATCTGGTCACATTTTAACAGTTTACCTGTTGTCCAGCCACCATCGTCTGTTGCGTCTGTATCATACTCTGCTTCGTATACTTCTTTGGAAACGTTATCCGGGTACATATTTCTCTCAAACGGAGTGTTACGTACGAAGATAAGTCCAACGACACCAAGAATGATAACCGCGATAGAGATTGGAAGACCTGCTTTATGTACGCCTAATTTACCTACTAAGAATACGATCAACGGAACAAATGCTGCTGTAGCAAGGTTGTGTCCCATTGTTGTATATCCCATAACAATACCTTTTTTCTTCGGGAACCAGTTAGCAACCAGTACACCACCGCAAAGGTAACCAGCGGACATGATTGTACCACATGTGATAGCCATCATGATTGTGTAAACTGCTGTGTTCGGAGCATTTAAAACGCCCATGTAAGTGATACCGGCGATGATACAGTTGATACCTGACATCATACGTGCGCCAATCTTACGGTTAACAACACCAACGATCAAGAAGATGATGACACCAAGAACACCTGCGATTGCATTACAGTTAGAAATGTTACCTGCTGTTGTTCCCATTGCCTCAGCAATGTTTCCAGCAATGTTGTTACTACCATCATTGATCATTCCTACATAGAACCAGAACATCAATAACATGTAGATGATGTGGAACCAGCCTGCGCCACCGAAAGCGACTACTGAATCCTTGTTGGATTTTTTGTTCATTTTCCTTGTCCTCCCAATATAAATACTTAAAACCCTTTGCCCTTGTAATTACTCACAAGCACTTTTTCAAACCTCGTTCATTATACAAAAATGTGCCCATAAAAATATAAAGGAAATTTTGTTTTTTATTGACTATTTTTAGGTGTTGAAACAACTATTTTATATGTTTTGTGATAGTGCACAAAACAATTGTTTATTTTTTATCAATAATTACCTGTAAACTTTTTTTCTTTTCCTGTGTACGGTTTTCTGATAGAATAAATGGAATGAAACAGACAAATTTTATTTTCTTTTCATATTTATTTTATTTATATTTTCGATAATGAAATTATTTTTCAGCGATTGTTTATTTTTTATCAGAGATTAAGGGGTTAAAATTCCATGAATAAGAAACATTTTAAGTTAAAACACAACCACAGTCCGCAGCGATTTCAGACAAAGCTGCTGCTGTCCATCTTCCGGATTGCCACACCGGTGATCGGCATCATCTGCGGCATTTCCCTCTGGATGCTGTCGCAAAACTACCAGCAGACGGTCATCAATTCACAGGCAGCCGCCACAGAAAAAATTCGAAGTGATGTTGCCAACCTGCTGGAAAATACCCAGACCGTGTCGCAGGATATGATCTTTAACAGTGCGATTCAACAGATCCTGTCTGACAGTACTTCCGGTGAACAGTTTCCGCAAAATGCAGACGTTTCCTACCATGTGAATGGTTTCATTGCAAACCGTGACTATATCAACTGTGTAGTTTTAACGGGACACAATCAGACACTGTATTCCACAGAGAAGGCTTTTACCAGCATTTCTGATTATGACACGATCCTGCATTCCCGCTGGCTTGCCACACTGCGGGAGAGCAATGAACCATTCCTCTGGTTTGTAAATCCGGATTACCGCCCGGTGACAGATGATGCCAGCACTTCTGATGACGATGCCTGCGACAACTTTCCGGGTGCTTCGGAAATGGATACACAACCGGCAGTCAATCAGGGAGAACCACAGCATCTTATGATGGCAAGACCGGTATACAGCACGACAGACTATTCCACCAGACTGGGTTATATGGTCGTATATCTGGATGATTCCTATCTCTGTGATCTGTTAAATGGCTTCCAGTTTGGTAAAACAACAAATACCTGGCTTGTAAACAGTGACGGAAAAGCCATCCTGCGCAGCACCGTTTCCAATGATTACTCTTTTTTAATGGATGAACTGGAGCCAGCAGAAACAGGAACAATCCTTTCACATAATGGTCAGAAATTTGTCATCAATATTAAGCCGGTGACTCAGAATGGATGGTATATTTATACGGCAACACCTTTTAATGAAGTAGATGAACCGCTCTCCATCTTCCTACTGCAATCGATCCTGCTGGCACTGATGATGATCGTACTCTTGTTTTTCCTTGCAGCACGTACATCCACCTCACTGTCCAGTCCGATCATTTATCTGGCACACAACATGGATAATTACCGCAGCAATATGACACCGGAACCATTTTCCATGCATACACCACGCAAACCGCAGCCGGAAGAAAAAACACTGGATACCAGAGGGCTGCCCGCTGAGATCATTCAGATCTACGATTCCTATCAACAGATGATTGCCCGTATCAATACCCTGATCCGCGAAAATTATGTCAAAAATCTGGAAAAGAAAGACGCTGAACTTGCCCTGCTGCAAAGTCAGATCAATCCGCACTTTCTGTATAACACGCTGGACTCCATCAACTGGATGGCAATTTCCAACGATCAGGATGAGATCAGCGAAATGGTTACTGCGCTCTCCGATATGTTCCGACTGAGTCTGACCAAGAGCAAAAGTTCGTTTATCCCACTTTCTCAGGAGCTTGATTATGTTCGAAGTTATCTGCTGTTGCAACAGTTCCGCTATCAGGATTGTCTGGATATCGCTATTAATTGTCCGGATGCTTTCGGGGATTTTCTGGTTCCGCGTTTTACGCTCCAGCCACTGGTGGAAAATGCGATCAAGCACGGCATTACCTCTCCGGATGAACCATTTTCCATTAATCTGCAGGTTCTGATCCAGAAATATGAACTTCATATCTTAATTGGAAACGATGGTGCCCGCATTTCTCTGGAGCATATGGAACAGTTACTGGATTTCGATGCTAGTCAGCATGAATTGCTTGATTTTGACGAAAACAGCTACGGTGTGCAAAATATTCACCGCCGCATTCAGTTGATCTGTGGCTTACAGTATGGACTGTCTTACTTTATCCGTGGTGGAAGAACTTACTGCGACATCAGACTGCCGATCCAAAAAAAAGAGAAAGCGGCACCTCAGGAAACGGAAGATCGTGCCGACGATACAGAAAAATAAATCAAAAAAGGAAGTCGGAAGTCTATCGAACCAGACAACATCGGTTCCGATAGACTTCCTTCTTTTATTATTTTCGGGCATATTTCTTGCGGAATTCTGATAACGTAGATCCTGTGTTCCGCTTAAAGATCTGCGAAAAATACGTATAATCATTGTAACCGACTTCCACGGAAATCTCATACATCTTCATATCCGTATGAACCAGCAATTCCTTTGCTTTCTCAATCCGCAGATTGGTCATATAGTTAATGATCGTAACATTCTGTTCCTTCTTAAAAACGTCACACAGATAACTTTTATTCACATTTACATGCTCTGCTACATCTGTCAGAGAAATATTTTCATTATAATGCTTCTTAATATAATTCAGCGCATCCCGCACGATTTTGGTTGCTGACTGGTCTCCCTCCGGATTCACCATGCCCGGCCGCTGACCGACATCTTTCATTGCGGAAGATGATACGACATTTTCCACTTCTTCTTTTCCAACCAGTCCACGGGCATAGCCATCCAACACCTGATAATAAGCTGCCTGACCACTTTTTGCCTCAATACGTGCATACATGCGGTGCAGCATGTCCGAAAAATCTGCCTTTTTGATCGGTTTGAGCAGATAATCACTCACCCCAATCTTCATTGCCGTCTGTGCATACGTGAAATCCCGGTATCCGGATAAAATAACGATCTCACTCTCCGGCAAAATTTCCTTTGCACGTTTTGCAAATTCCAGTCCATCCATCTGCGGCATCCGCACATCGGTAATGATCAGATGCGGTCTCAGCTCCGGAAGTGCATCCAATGCTTTTAACGGATCTACAAAAGCACCTTTTACAAGAAAACCACAATCTTCCTTTTCGCAGACTTTCTGAATACCCTGTAAAACAATTTTTTCATCATCCAGTAAAACCATTGTGTACATTTTGCTTCATCCTTTATCTTTCGTGATTTTTCTATAATCCTGCAAAAAACAGTTCATAGAAATCATCTTCCCCCTCCAACATCGGTGAGTTCTCTCCACCGCCATTCGTGCTCCGCTTCATCGTGGCATAAAATTCTTCTCCTGCCAGAATCAGCTCCATCTCATAGATCGGATATCCATTCTCCTGACATTTTCTGCAAAAAGCAGTCAGCGGTTGTGGATCTTCTTTGGTCGCAAGCAGCTCCTGCCGTAAATTCTCATCGTGCAGAGCCTTTTGCTTTAATTCATCTAACATTTCCGGAATTTCCATTGCACTGTCTCCATTCCTACTCTACCTTCACATACATTTGTATATAAAAATGCGCTCATCTGCTATAACAGGATTTGCTTCTGAATTGAATCTTTCAGACTATCCACACAATTCTAATCAGCCATTCAAATCTTTCAGGTTCTGGAACAGATCAATATCAGACTGCTGAACTTTCATATTTGTTGTCATCGGTTCTTCACCCGGTCTGGTCACTGTGATCTCAATGATCGTGCCTTCCTGCACGCCACCGGTTAATACGTTGCGGAAAAATGCCGCAAATTTCGGGTGATTGCTTACAAACTGATTTTTTGCTTTCATTACTTTCATAGCTGCTGCCGGATTTATCATAATATGTTCCCTCTTTCTTCATAATCTTGAGTTTAATCTTGCAGTCAAAAATATATCAGTCAAAGGATTTTCATTCTTTGCTGATATATTTTTCTACTCACATTTGTAATATAAATCCTATCACTTCGCCTCTGAAAAGTCAATTTTCTCTACGTGATATTTACCATCTTCCATCTGCATCACTGCCATAGTCACAGCACCGCCAAACCGCGGATATCCACAGCTTCCCGGATTCAGCCAGAGCAGATTTTCCGACTGTTCTTCAAAGTACTTGTGGGTATGTCCAAATACTGCCACATCTGCACCTTCCGTCTGTCCGATCAGATGCCGACGCTCATGTGCCATCACAAAATTCACGCCATTGATTTCAAATTTCAGTACTTTTGCAATATTTTTCGCCCAGTCACCATCGTTATTGCCACGCACGACGTACAGATTTCCAAGGAAACGGATCTGATCAAGAATTTCTTCTTTTGTCACGTCCCCTGCATGCAAAATACAGTCACAGGTTTTTAATATCTCCAATACTTCCGGACGAAGTTTGTTATGGGTATCCGATATAATTCCCAGTTTTTTACTCATATACTTTTTCATCTCGGTTCCAAACGGACTTCTATATTTTTATTCTATCATCTTATCGCCTGTATTTATCTATTTACGCAACCGTTTCAACTTATATGCTCTTTTCATAGATTTCTATAATATTTCATAAAAAACACACTTCTAAAAATCGCATTTTTCTATTCCATAATAGTCTATGGCATCGTCTTTTTCACAAACTGGCGGTAAAAAAGGTAACCTGCCAGCGTTGTGATAGAATCCGTCACTGGAAAGGTGAGCCAGAAATAATTCAGTCCAAATCTTGAAAACAAGTACGCCAACGGAATAAACAAAAATACCGTTCTGATAATCGTCAAAATCGAACTTTTTACCGCATGTCCCAACGCCTGGAAAAATACAGGAAACGTCAGGGAACTTACCAGTGGAATAAAACTGATTCCAATAAAACGGAAAGCTACTTCACCAATACTGATAACTTTCGGATCATGTGAAAATACATGTAGCATCGGTCCCGGAATAGTTTCAAATAAAACAACGCCGATCATCATCAACGCGATTCCGAATATGATTGCCACCTTCAAAGTCTTTTTGCATCGCTCATATTTGCCCGCCGCATAGTTATAACTTACCACCGGCACGATACAAGTCTGCATTGCACCCAATGGGATAAAGAAAAATGCCTGCCATTTATAATACAAACCAAGTACCGTTACCGCCTGATCTGAGAATGTTGCAAGAATCAGGTTTAAGCCAAATATGTAAAAAGTGTACGCTGCCTGCATCAAAATATTTGGAATTCCAAGTTTATAAATTCGCTTGATCTGGTGTGGGAATACCACAAGCGCTGGAATCTTACGAAAGCCGCCTTTCATAACAATCAATGCCGCCGCGATTTGTCCCACAACCGTCGCTGTAGCAGCTCCACCGATTCCCATTTTCGGCAGACCGCATAAGCCGAAGATCAAAAGTGGATCCAACGCAATGTTTACAATTGCACCAATAATCTGCGCGATCATCGGCGTCCGCATATTTCCTTCTGCCTGATGCACTTTCGTCCAGACACTTTCCAGAAACAGTCCGATGCTGAGTACACAAACGATTCTTCCGTAAAGCACTACCATTGTAATGACTTCCTCGGAAGAAGTATTCATTCGCGCATATGCCGGCATCAGAAAGAAGCAGACTACCGCAAAAATCACCCACATCAAAAGTGCAAGCGGTGTGCCGATACCTGCCGTCTCGTCAGATCTTCTTTTTCTTCCGATTCCAAGGTTGTACGCCATTTCTGTGTTGATGCCGACACCGGTTCCCACCGCTAATGCGATCATCAGAAGCTGAATCGGGTAAATAATAGAGAGTGCCGTCAGTCCACTCTCTGAATAGCGTCCAACAAAAAAGCTGTCCACCACGTTATATAACGCCTGAATCAGCTGTGCCAGCATAACCGGAGGCGCCATTTTTAATAATATTTTTGAGATTTTCTCTGTTCCAAAAAAATCGTTATTCAACTTGTCCCCTCGCTTTTATCTATTACTATTTTTTGATTATCTAGTATATACATCATCTAGCATGATAGTATATTTTCAGGGGAAAATCCAGTGTAAAAAAAAATATATATTACTGCACAATTTTCCAGATCCAGTACACCAGTCCCAACAGCCAGCTTGTGAAAATACCATACAAAATAACCGGTCCGCCAATAGAAAAGATCTGGCTTCCGATACCAAACACCTGACCTTCTTTTTTAAACTCAATAGCAGGCGCTGCCACACCATTCGCAAAACCTGTGATTGGCACAAGTGCACCGGCGCCACCGAATTTTGCAATGGTCGGATAAATGTTTAATCCTGTAAGAACCACACTGATCAGTACCAGAATCAGACTCGTCCACTTTCCTGCGGTCAGTGTATCCATGCCACGACTCAGGCAAAAATTCGTGATTCCCTGTCCAATGCAACAAATAATACCTCCAACCAGAAAAGCTTTCAGCATATTCAAAGGTAAACTGTAGGTTGGTGTTACCTGACTGACATAAGCATCGTATGCATTTTTCCGCGCTTCTTTTTCTTCCTCAGTTTTTGCATCTTCTGCTTTTGAAATTTCCCGGATCAGCTCTTCTCTCGGCGTATTTTTGTAATCTGATTTTGTTTTTTTCTTATTATCATTCAAAATGTTAACCACCCTTCAGATTCTAATTTTTACTTTTCTTATACTGAGACAAATTTGTTAGTAATCTTCCCCTGCAAATACTTTTCCGCAACTCACCAAACTAAACTTTCTAATTCATAGACGAATATCAGAAAAATTTTCTATTATAAATCCTTTTTTCTTCTTATGCAATCCAGAAAAAATAAACCAGACCGCCCACGGTTTTTCCTGCTGCAAAAGCTGTGATCAGAAATCCAAGTCCATTTTTCAAATTAGCTCTGCGAAACAATACCGGAAATACATTCAGTACTTCTGCCAGTGCCACCGCCAGGCAGCCTAAAAATACACCGGACGCCAATCCATAAACTACAAGAAACCATAAGCCAACCTGAAATGGAAGCTGCGGGAAAATTGCTAAAATACAGCCAAAGATTCCGCCAAAGATCAGTGCGTTTTCCAGTGCTGGCACATATGCTGCTACGCTTGTTTTTCCCGCTATGCGCGGCACCATGCCTAGACTTGCTACCAGTGCAAACACACCAGCTGCGACACCAATGCCAAATAATAGCCCCAATATTCCTAATACAATCTGATAGCCCCACATCTTGCACTTTCCTTCTTCCTGATATTACTTCTTATTACACAACGTATAAGATAATTTTTTCGTCATTCTGATCTTGCTAAATTTATAGCAAAATATAAATCAAATCCACGTACTGATCTATTTCTCAACTATACATATCCGCGCTTATTAATATATTTACACATCATAATTCTTCCCTTTGCGACTGCTGGTTTCAATATACGTCGTATCCACATCCTGTTCATACTTACGCATTGCCACCTGAATCGGGGTCGGATCATCCGTGATTTTCTTATGTCCGACATGATTATAAAAGACCATGATTCCAATCGCCAGCCCAATACAAAAACAAATTTCCAGTGCACTAACACCAGTGTATGTCTGCCCTGTCACCCGTGTATACAATGCGGCAAATACCTTTGAAACCGACACGTCCTCTATGAACGTCATGATTGTAAATGCTGCCCCGAAAAACAGGATCACGCACACGATCGCCGTTTTGAAATACTGCACTGCTTTCTTTTCCGGATCAGGCACATAACGAATGACAAAATCCGGCTCACCAATGTTTTCAATTTCCAGAGTTGGATATTTTTCATGAATTTTCCGGATAATATATAAAACAGAAAAAACCTGCACGAAGCTGCTCTTTTTCTTTCCCTGAAAATGATAAATCTGCTCCTGCAGCACCTGACGGCGGATACCCACATCGGTGCACTCCACCGATGCGATATCCTGCAGTTTCACACTGCGTTCATATACAATACAATTTTGTTCCATCTTCAGATATAATGTCTGTCCCGAAGCACCCATATATTTCCTTTCCATCAAAACAGATTCTTATGACTGAGAATACATTTACAGCCCATTATTTTTACAAAAAAAGCCGAAACTCCCTTAACTTAGAAAAAACACATGTGCTCTGTTTCATTCTTACTTTTTATTCCTCCGCCGCGTCTTCAAAAACCGCCTGCGCGGATTCTTTCATCTCAGACACATCCTCTTTGATCTCGTTGGCTGCGTGACGCACTGCCTCTCCCGCATGTTTCCAGCTGTCCTTCATTTCATCCGCAGAATATTCCGCCGCAAATTTCAGTTCTTTTGCA
>ENA-UOOA01002623-UOOA01002623.1-human-gut-metagenome-genome-assembly--contig:-P61old-NODE-2623-length-24837-cov-70.060931_pt1 | contig 24837 bp, 18 predicted proteins | sample MGYA00242467_ERZ724014 | MGnify/ENA metagenome assembly ERZ724014 | reverse complement strand
TTCGTGAAAATTTCATTTTCCCTTTTGCCTCTGCTCTCGCCTTTCGCTATATTTGCCAATAAAACCAAAAGCTATGAATTTATCAAGGTGTAAGCGATTGCTTTACGCAATCGGTTTATCGACACTTATTTGGTGTCCGCAACAAGGAAATGCAAAAGTGCTTTTCTCCGAAGATTTCGACTACCCGATCGGAGAATCATTGGAAAACCAAACAGGATGGGAAGCCAGTGTTACCGGATATTATCCGATCTCCATTACCAATGCACCGGAGTTTGCCGGTTATCACCAACAAGGTAATGCCGTTTGTCTGAATGGTGCAAGTTATCAGGTGCGTACGACGTTCGAGAGTGTAACCGAAGGATCGTGCTATGTCGCATTCGTGTGCCAATATTTTTGGTCGGACAAGAACCAATATTTCTTTGCGCTATGGGATGGGAAACCGGATGTTTACAATTTCCCCGGACGTATATACGGAGCCTTAGACGGAAGCATGGGGCTTAGTTTTTCCAAAAATACCGACGCGGTGTACAGCGAGCAGAGTTTCGACTCTATGGAGGGAAATCCCGTGCTTGTGGTATTACGCTATGACATTATTGCCGGAGAGAACAACGACCAAGTACGATTGTATGTACTGGATAAAGTCGTTGCCGAAGAACCGGAAACCGCAACAATCGGTCCGTTGTCCAACACCGGCGGCGAAGATATTACGCCTTCGGGCATCGTACTCCGTCAGTTCAGCGCCGGAGCCTATTTCGTCCTCGACGGGGTCCGCGTAGCAACTACTTGGAAAGAGTTGTTTCCCGCCCCAAGCGGCATAACAAATGCAGCAGACGGCAAAATCGACATCTATTCTCAGAACGGAAATATCCGTATAACGGGGGCAGAAGGCGAGACTGCCCGGATATACAACCTGCAAGGAGTTCTCATTGCATCGCAAACCGTAAGAGATGAAACGATAACGGGTAAATTCGACCATGCCATAATCGTTCGCGTAGGAAATACGGCTAAAAAGATTCTGCCGTAAAAGTTCATAAAATAAACTGCAAGCCAAGTACAGAAGCAGTCAAGAGAAACTTGAACGGGTTATGCTGAGGCGCAGCGTTTGTTGAAAACTAAAAGTTTAAAATATAAAGGCGAGAGTAAAATCAATTTGTGAAGTTTTCATTTTCCCATTTGCTTCTGCTCTCGCCTTTCACTATATTTGTAGAATATAGGAGGCGGCTCGGTATAGTCAAATGTAAAAATTCCATTTTCCTATTTGCTTCTGCTCTCGCCTTTCGCTATATTTATAGGACATAGGAAGCGGCTCGGTATAGTCAAATGTAAAAATTCCATTTTCCTATTTGCTTCTGCTCTCGCCTTTCACTATATTTGCATATTGAAAAAAAGGATTGTATATGAACGAAAACCCAGTCCTTTTTTACAAAGTCTAAACATCTAACCTTCCGGCTATGAACAAACAAGAAAGAGAGCGAATCATCGCGTTGGTAAAACGGGAAGTAGTTCCGGCTATCGGATGTACGGAACCGATTGCCGTTGCATTATGTGTCGCCAAAGCAACAGAACTATTGGGCTGTTCCCCCGAAAGCATCCGCGTCGCATTGAGCGCGAATATTCTGAAAAACGCCATGGGTGTAGGGATTCCCGGAACCGGAATGATCGGGCTTCCGATTGCCATCGCATTGGGCAGCCTGATCGGAAAATCGGAATATCAGCTCGAAGTATTGAAAGAGGTGACACCTGCTGCCGTAGAGGAAGGAAAAGCATTGATCGACAAACATATTATCGACATCTCGCTAAAAGAAAATATTTCCGAAAAACTATATATCGAAGTAGCTGTTGCCGGTAACGGAAATACGGCGACTGCCATCATTGCCGGCGGTCACACCCGGTTCGTATATCTGGCACAAAACGACACGGTTTTATCGGATATCAGACAATCGGGCGATAACGAAACGGAACAAGATTGCGCACCCGATCTCACCCTGCGAAAGGTGTATGAGTTCGCAACTACGGCACCTCTTGAAGAGATCAGTTTTATTGTCGAATGCGCCCATCTGAATAAGGCGGCCGCCGAAAAGTCTTTTCTGGACGATTACGGGCACGGACTTGGGAAATCATTGCGTGGAAAATTCGAACGCGAAATTATCGGCGACAGTATTTTCGCACACATGTTGTCCTATACTTCGGGGGCATGCGATGCCCGTATGGCTGGTGCCATGATCCCGGTAATGAGCAATTCGGGCAGCGGCAATCAAGGTATATCCGCCACCATGCCGGTAGTGATCTTCGCCGAAGAGAACGGCAAGTCGGAAGAGGATCTGACCCGTGCTTTGATGTTAAGCCACTTGACGGCGATCTATATCAAACAAAGTCTGGGCAGGCTTTCGGCATTATGCGGATGCGTAGTTGCAGCCACCGGATCGAGTTGCGGCATCACCTATCTGATGGGTGGTGACTATCGGCAAATATCGTTTGCCGTACAAAACATGATTGCCAATCTGACCGGTATGATTTGCGACGGAGCAAAACCGAGTTGTGCGTTGAAAGTGACCAGCGGTGTTTCGACCGCCGTCTTCTCCGCCATATTGGCAATGGAAAACAAATGCGTAACTTCGGTCGAAGGCATCATCGACGAAGATGTAGATAAAAGTATTCTGAACCTGACCCGGATCGGATCGCAGGGAATGAACGAAACCGACCGGCTGGTACTCGATATCATGACCGGGAAATAGCCACCATGACCGAGTCGTAAGTAGTGAATAAAAAAGACGGATTCGCAATCTGCGTTTCTGTTACATAAGGCTGAAACGATCGGCATCTTTCCATACCGGAAATTTTTGGCGGAAACGCAGCAACCGCTCACCGTCGAGTTCGGCTGTGATCGTCTGCTCCACATACGGCTCTGTTTCGGCTATTATATTGCCTTTTTCATCGACAATCATCGAATCGCCCCGATATACCAATGACATGCCGTCCGTCCCTACCCGATTCACACCGCACACGAATGCAGCATTTTCGATAGCCCGTGCCACCAGCAAACTACGCCAAGCATGAACCCGCGACTGAGGCCAAGAGGCGACGAACAGTAACAGATCGTAAGCATTATCGACATTGCGACACCAGACAGGAAACCGCAGATCGTAACAAATCAGCAAGCGGATCTTCCAGCCTTTATACTCCACGATCGGTGATTCCGATCCCGCCGAAAAACGAGAACCTTCCTCTCCCATCCGGAAAAGGTGATGTTTGTCGTAGTACGCAACATCGCCATCCGGTAATACGATAAATCCCCGGTTATAGCACCGGTCGCCGGTACGTCCGATAAAGCTACCGGCAATTGCCAGATCGTGTTGTCCCGCCCACCGACGGAGCGAGGTCATTGTCGTTCCGTCGTTCCACTCGGAAAGCGATTCGGCATTCATCGAAAATCCGGTAGTGAACATTTCGGGCAATACCACCAAATCGGTTTTCCCTGCCAACGAAGAGATATTCGCCTCTTGTTTATAAAGATTCGCACTTGTATTTTCCCAGAAAATATCGGTTTGAATTAAAGATACACGCAAAGGTTCCATAAGTTCGATTGTTTAAAACGAAACAGGAGGCAGATCGTTCCGAAAAACGACATACCTCCTCTTTCCTATTTTTCAAATTCCCATTCAATCGCCGACCGAAAAATTTTCGGGATAACGCCCGTTAAAATCGCGGTAATATGCCTTAATCTCTTTCATATCGGCTTCGATATCGCCGGTCGGTTCTATCATCCGGTTCAGCCCGATCCGCTTGTATTTATAGTCGATATATGCCAATACAATCGGTACTTGGGCTTCCAACGCGATATAATAGAATCCGCGTTTCCAGTCCGGATTCCGTTTACGAGTGGCTTCCGGCGTGATCGCTACGGCAAAACGATCGTTCGAACGATACATCCGTACCAATTGCTCTACCAAGTCGGTCTTGCGGCTACGTTCTACCGGCACACCTCCCATCGAACGGAACAACGCTCCCAAAGGAAAGAAAAACCAGTCTTTCTTCATCAAGAAGCCGGCTTTACGACCAATCGAGAGATATGCCAACTTACCCAATATAAAATCCCAATTGCTGGTATGCGGAGCTACGCAAATAACACATTTGGGATAATCGGGCAACGAAACGTCTACCGTCCACCCGAATAATCGCAACATGAAACGGCTAAACGACCGCATCATATCTTTTATTATTTGCTAAGGGCTGTCAGTTCTTCGAAGATTCCGTCTATTGCCGCATCGAAATCGTCACGTAATTTCTTATAGTAGGCTTTCACCATTTTGGGATCTTTTCCGCCATTGGCACCCACACGTCTCAGAAAATCATCCTGAATACCCAAGATTTTGCCCATCAACCTTTCGGTCTTCTCAACGTCCGTACCCGGTACCAGATATTTGTTGCACAGGCATTCCGACAGCAACTCTCCTGCTACAAAATTTATTTCTTTCTTTAAAGCTCTTTTGTTTGCCATAATTTCTTCATTTAAAAAGTTAGTAAATACAAAGATAATGCAAACCGAAGACCAAGACATCCATTGGGATTGAATGACTATGCCGAGATACAACTTATCTTTGCTTTTTATGCAAAGATAGCGAAAGGCGAGAGCAGAGTCAAATTTATTTGAACTATGCCGAGCCGCACCTATATTCGCACATAGTGCAAAGATATAAAAAGGCGAGAACAGAAACAAATGGAAAACGAACATTTTCGAGCAAAGCCGAACTTGTTCGGGCTATGCCGAAGCGAGGAAAGGTGTATGAATATGAAGTCTTGCATTTTGATTATGCCGAGCCGCATCCTAATTTTGATGGAAACAGGCACGCCGAAATTCAAACATCGACTCGATAAAGAAGCCCATAACCCGCTTTCTCCGAACATTCTACGCATAAAATTCGTATAAATATGAAATATATAAAAAACAACTGCTTTTTTCTTAGGAAGAAGCAATATTTTATGTAACTTTGCCCCCGCAAAATCAGAACTGATATACATTAATATTATGGAAATTACAAAGAACAGTCCTGATTATATCTTTGAAGTTAGTTGGGAAGTTTGCAATCTCGTAGGCGGAATATACACCGTACTATCGACGAAGGCTAAAACTTTACAAAAGATATATAAGGATAGAATAATTTTTATCGGTCCGGATGTTTGGCAAGAGAAGAAGTCGCCCTATTTCTCTGAATCGAAGACACTTTTAAAGGAATGGCGAGACAAACTGGTTCTCCCACAAGAAATGAAAATACGTGTCGGGCGATGGAACATACCAGGTAAACCTATTGCCATATTGGTTGATTTCAGGCCGATGTATAGTTGCAAGAACGAACTATACGGACAACTGTGGAATTTATACGGTGTTAATTCACTTCCTGCATACGGCGATTACGACGAAGGTTGCGCATTCGCTTACTCTTCGGCATTGGTGATCGAAAACTTTTATCGTTTCATTCAAGGTGAACGGCTGAACGTAGTCGCACACTTCAACGAATGGACTACTGCCGCCGGATTGTTGCACGTCAAACACAATCTGCCCAAAGTAGCCACCATATTCACGACACACGCCACCTCTATCGGACGGTCGATTGCCGGTAACGAGAAACCGCTATACGATTATCTGGCGGGATATAACGGCGATCAAATGGCGGAAGAGCTGAATATGGTATCGAAACATTCGATCGAAAAACAGGCGGCATTGCAAGCCGACTGCTTCACGACCGTAAGCGACATTACAGCCCGGGAATGTACCCAACTGTTGGACCGCAAGCCGGACATAGTTACCCCGAACGGATTTGAAGAAAACTTCGTTCCACAAGGCGAAGCATACGAGAAAAGCCGCAAACAGGCCCGGGAACGTCTGCTGGCTATTGCCGGAGCCCTGCTCGGCTATAAGCCCTCGCCCAAAGCATTGCTGATAGCGACATCGGGACGTTACGAATATCGCAACAAGGGCATCAACCTGTTTATCGACGCATTGAAACGGCTGTCGCAACGAAACGACATCAAACGCGAAATCATAGCATTCGTAATGGTTCCGGCTTGGGTCGATGCTCCGCGCGAAGATCTGAAAGAGCGTCTGGCATCGAAAAAGAGTTTCGATACGCCTCTGACCGATCCGGTCATCACACATACATTGTTCAATTACAATCAGGATAAAGTTGTAAGCCAACTGCATTATTTAGGATTGAACAATACTGCCGATGCTCCGGTGAAAGTGATATTCATACCCTCTTACCTGACCGGTAACGACGGCATAGTGAATCTGCCCTACTACGAAGTATTGCCCGGACTGGATGTCACGGCATTCCCCTCATACTACGAACCGTGGGGATATACTCCGCTGGAAAGTGTGGCTTTCGGCGTGCCGACAATCACCACCGAGCTCTCCGGATTCGGACAATGGATAATCGGCAGGGACGAAAACGGGCTGAAAAATTCGGGTGTGGAAGTTTTACATCGTACCGACTCGAATTTTGAAAAGGTTTCCGAGAATTTAGCGGACAGCCTGTTTGAAATCTCGAAATGTCCGGCAAAAGTCAAAGCAGAAATGAATCTTGCCGCCCGGAAGACCGCGCAAGAAGCCGAATGGAAAAAGTTCATCGTTTATTACGAGGAAGCTTTCGACATTGCATTAACAAACGCCAAAAACAGAAATTCAAAATCGTAGAATCTATATAAACCAAAATTATATGAAAGTTCAAGTCAGTAATACTAACGCTCCTTGTTGGCGTGACATTACAGTAAAATCGCAAGTTCCCGCCGAGTTGAAATGCTTGGAGGTAATAGCCAAGAACCTTTGGTGGGTTTGGAATAGCCAGGCTATCAATATGTTCCGCGCCATAGACAAAGACCTGTGGAAAAAATCGAATGAGAATCCGGTATTGATGCTTCAACAGCTCGGCTATGAAAGACTGGAAGAAATCGTAAAAGACAACGCCCTGATGCACCAGATCAACAGCGTTTATGCCGACTTCCAAAAATATATGGATGTAAAGAAAAGAACGGACGTTCCGAGCATCTCTTATTTCAGCATGGAATACGGTCTGGCAAACACACTGAAAATCTATTCGGGCGGTCTGGGTATCCTCGCCGGCGACTACCTGAAAGAAGCCAGCGACAGCAATGTAGACATGACTGCCGTCGGTTTCCTCTATCGCTACGGATATTTCACTCAAACCCTGTCGATGGACGGACAACAAATCGCCAACTACGAAGCGCAGAACTTCAACCAGTTGCCGATCGAACAAGTTACCGATCAAGACGGACACCCGATCATTCTGGAAGTACCTTATCCCGGTCGTATCGTTTACGCCAACATCTGGAAAGTAAACGTAGGCCGTATCAACTTGTATCTGTTGGATACCGACTTGGATCAAAACAGCGAATGGGATCGCCCGATCACCTACCAACTTTATGGCGGCGACTGGGAAAACCGCATGAAACAGGAATATCTGTTGGGTATAGGCGGTATCATGATGTTGAAACGTCTGGGTATCAAGAGCGAACTGTACCACTGTAACGAAGGCCATGCCGCATTGCTCAACCTCCAACGTCTGGTTGAATATGTACAAGAAGAGAAACTGACTTTCGATCAAGCTCTCGAAGTTGTCCGCTCTTCGTCTCTTTATACGGTTCACACTCCCGTACCTGCCGGTCATGACTATTTCGACGAATCGTTGTTCGGCAGATATATGGGCGAATTCCCTGCCAAATTAGGCATCGAATGGAAAGACCTGATGAACATGGGGCGTGAAAATCCCGACTCGAACGAGAAATTCTCGATGAGTGTATTTGCCCTCAATACCTGCCAGGAAGCCAACGGCGTAAGCTGGTTGCACGGAAAAGTTTCGCAGCGGATGTTCCAGCCGATCTGGAAAGGCTATTGCGCCGACGAACTGCATGTAGGCTACGTAACGAACGGCGTTCACATGCCTACTTGGGCAGCATCGGAATGGAAAGACTTTTATGTACAGACATTCGGTCCGGACTTCATGAACCGTCAATCGGATTTCAAAGCATGGGAAAAGATTTACGATGTAGACGACGAAGTGATCTGGAATTTGCGCCAGACGTTGAAAAACAAATTCGTTTCGTTCGTAAAGAACGATTTCCGCGAAACATGGCTCAAAAACCAAGGCGACCCGTCGCAAATCGTCTCCATTCTCGATCGTATCAACCCGAATGCCCTGTTGATCGGTTTCGCGCGTCGTTTCGCAACTTATAAACGCGCACACTTGCTGTTCACCGACCTCGAACGTTTGTCCAAAATCGTGAACAATCCGAATTATCCGGTTCAGTTCATCTTCGCCGGAAAAGCTCACCCTGCCGATGGTGCCGGACAAGGCTTGATCAAACGGATCGTGGAAATTTCCCGTATGCCGGAATTCTTGGGCAAAATCATCTTCCTCGAAAACTACGACATGAAGGTAGCCCGTCGGTTGATCTCGGGTGTGGATATTTGGCTGAATACTCCGACACGTCCGTTGGAAGCATCCGGAACATCGGGTGAGAAAGCCGAAATGAACGGTGTGTTGAACTTCTCCGTATTGGACGGCTGGTGGTACGAAGGCTACAAAGAAGGAGCCGGTTGGGCACTGACCGACAAACGCACGTTCCAAGATCAAGGGCAACAAGATAAATTGGATGCGGCTACGATCTATTCGATGCTCGAAAACCAGATCGTACCCTTGTACTTCGCGAAGAACAGCAAAGGCTATTCACCCGAATGGATCCAATACATCAAAAATTCTATCGCCAAGATCGCGCCCGAATTTACGATGAAACGTATGTTGGACGACTACATCGACCGCTTCTACAACAAAGAAGGCGAACGTACCCGCGCTTTGAAAGCCAACAACTACGCCAAAGCCAAAGAGATCGCCGCATGGAAACAAGAAGTCGCCGCCAAATGGAACGACATCGAAATCACATCGGTACAGATTCCCGACGGCATGCTTTACAATCCGGTCGTAGGTGAAACATACAATGTGGAAGTAGTCATCGACAATAAAGGATTGGGCAACTGCCTCGGAGTGGAACTGATCGAAGCGGCTGTCGAGAACGGAGAAACTCGTCCGTACAAGGCATTCGAACTTTCGATCGTCAAGAACGAAGGCACGAAAACAACCTACCAACTGAAATATACGTTGAAGGACTCGGGTGTATTCCGTTATTCGTTCCGTATGTATCCGAAGAACGTGGATCTGCCCCATCGTCAGGATTTCGCTTATGTTCGTTGGTTCTAATCCGAAGAACCCTTACCATAAAAATAAGGCTGCGTTCGCAAATGCAGCCTTATTTTTTTATCCACCCGATTAACAAGAAAAGGAAATTGCATTTAATAAATGTCAAATAGAGCAACTTTCCCCCTCCCGCCTTGTTTAACTTGTGCTACTACTCTCAAACCATCCGGCAAAAGCGATTGCTCTCGCAGCAACCTTTTGCCGGAATTTTTTTTCCTGCCACACACGCTACGGCTCTCTTATCTGCAAAACCGTCTTCCAACCCGATTATTGCACCGGGACACAATCTATTCGTCCGACAGTTACCGAGTTTACGCGATTTTTTGTATCTTCGCAGCCGGAAACAAAAATCCCCTTATGAGCGAAAATACATTACTCGGTAAATTAGAAGGTTTACTTATCCGGTTTGAAGAAGTCGGCACATTGATCACAGACCCGGCTGTCATCGGAGATATGAAACGGTATGTAAAATTGAACAAGGAGTACCGTGAACTCGAAAAGATTTCGGAAACAGCCCATCGCTATAAACTGATGCTCGATACGATCGACGATGCCAAACAGATGCTCGAATCGGAAAATGATCCGGATATCCGCGAAATGGCAAAAGAAGAGCTGGACCGTTGTTCTGCCGCCATTCCCCAACTCGAAGAAGAGATAAAGTTGTTGCTGATACCTGCCGATCCGGAGGACAGTAAAAATGCAATCATGGAGATCCGCGGAGGTACGGGTGGCGACGAAGCCGCCATTTTCGCAGGCGACCTGTTCCGCATGTATTCCAAATATTGCGAAACAAAAGGATGGCAATTTGCCGTGACGAGCTACAACGAAGGATCTTCGGGCGGATACAAAGAAATCATCATCAACATCTCCGGCGACAACGTCTACGGAACATTGAAATATGAATCGGGCGTCCATCGCGTACAACGCGTGCCTGCCACCGAGACACAAGGTCGGGTACACACTTCTGCCGCTACGGTCGCCGTACTTCCGGAAGCGGAAGAATTCGATGTGGAGATCAACGAAGGAGAAATCAAATGGGATACTTTCCGTTCGGGTGGAGCCGGCGGTCAGAACGTGAACAAGGTGGAATCGGGCGTACGGCTGCGCTACAACTGGAAAAACCCGAACACGGGTGTGGTAGAAGAAATTCTGATCGAATGTACGGAAACCCGCGACCAACCGAAGAATAAAGAACGGGCACTGTCGCGCCTGCGTACATTCATCTACGACAAGGAACACCAGAAATATATCGACGACATCGCATCGCGACGGAAAACGATGGTTTCGACAGGTGACCGGTCTGCCAAAATCCGCACTTACAACTATCCGCAAGGACGTATCACCGACCACCGGATCAACTATACGATTTACAACCTTGCCGCATTTATGGACGGCGACATCCAAGATTGCATCGACCACCTGATCGTAGCCGAAAATGCGGAACGGATGAAAGACAGCGAACTATAACCTTCAAGATAAAAACGATATGGACAAACAAACGCTTTTCGATAACATCAAGCGGAAAAAATCTTTTTTGTGCGTGGGCTTAGATACGGACATCAAAAAGATTCCCGAACACCTGCTGAACGAGGAAGATCCGATATTCGCATTCAACAAAGCGATTATCGACGCCACAGCCGACCTGTGTGTGGCATACAAGCCGAATCTGGCTTTTTACGAAAGTTTAGGGCTGACCGGCTGGATCGCTTTCGAAAAGACTGTAAAATATATCCGGGAAAACCATCCCGACCAATTCATCATCGCCGATGCCAAACGCGGCGATATCGGCAACACATCGGAGATGTATGCCCGCAGTTTCTTCCAGCATCTGGATCTGGATGCCGTAACGGTCGCTCCGTATATGGGAGAGGACAGCGTAAAACCGTTCCTGACCTACCCCAGCAAATGGGTGATCGTATTAGGGCTCACCTCGAACAAAGGCTCGCAAGATTTCCAGTTCACTGCCGACGCTTCGGGAGAACGGCTTTTCGAAAAGGTGATGCGGGTGTCGCAAAACTGGGCTGACGAAAACACAATGATGTATGTGGTCGGTGCCACACAGGGCAAACTGTTCACCGACGTACGTAAAGTCGTTCCCAATCACTTCCTGCTGGTTCCGGGGGTAGGTGCACAAGGCGGCAGCCTCGAAGAAGTAGCCGAATACGGAATGAACAACGAATGCGGATTGCTCGTTAATTCATCGCGGCAAATCATTTACGCCGACAAAAGCGAACAGTTCGCCGAAGCCGCCCGTAAGGAAGCCCGATCGGTACAGAAAAAAATGGAGGCGATCCTGAAAGAAAAATCGTTGATCTGATCCATAAACCGGATTTGGAATCAACTTTAAGACAAAATAATATTTCAGATCGACCGAATACTATTTTTTTTCGTACTTTTGCATTGTGAAAAATAGGTATTTATTAACTGAATATTTCTAACAGAGAATCACTAACTAAAACAATATTCAAATATTATGCAAACAATTGACAATTACAATTTTGCCGGTAAGAAAGCATTTGTACGCGTAGACTTTAACGTTCCGTTGGATGAAAACTTCAACATCACCGACGATACGCGTATGGTAAAGGCATTGCCTACGTTGAAAAAAATCTTGGCAGACGGCGGTAGCCTGATTATCGGTTCTCACCTCGGACGTCCGAAAAAAGGTCCGGAAAACAAATTCTCGCTCCAACACATCGTTAAACACCTGAGCGAACTGCTGGGACAACCGGTTAAGTTCGTAGACGACTGCATCGGTGAAAAAGTTGAAGCCGCTGTTGCCGAACTGAAACCGGGCGAAGTACTCTTGTTGGAAAACCTCCGTTTCTACGCCGAAGAAGAAGGCAAACCCAGAGGTTTGGCAGAAGATGCTACCGACGAAGAAAAAGCTGCTGCGAAAAAAGCCGTTAAAGCCAGCCAGAAAGAATTTACCAAAGCTCTTGCCAAATTGGCTGACGCTTATGTAAACGACGCATTCGGAACGGCTCACCGCGCACACGCTTCGACAGCTCTTATGGCTGAATACTTCACACCGGAAAACAAAATGTTCGGTTACCTGATGGGTAAAGAAGTGGCTGCCGTAGACAAAGTGATGAAAGAAATGGTTCGTCCGTTCACCGCAATCATGGGTGGTTCGAAAGTTTCTTCCAAAATCGACATCATCGAAAACCTGCTGACGAAAGTGGACAACCTGATTATCGCCGGCGGTATGACTTACACGTTTACCAAAGCTATGGGCGGAAAAATCGGTAACTCGATCTGCGAAGACGACAAACTCGATCTGGCTCTCGAACTGATTGAAAAAGCCAAAGCAAACAACGTAAACCTCGTTCTAGCAGTAGACGCCAAAATCGCCGATGATTTCTCGAACGATGCCAATACGCAATTCGTAAACGTAAACGAAATTCCCGACGGTTGGGAAGGTATGGACATCGGTCCGAAAACCGAAGCCATCTTCGCCGACGTTATCAAAAACTCGAAAACGATTCTGTGGAACGGTCCGACGGGCGTATTCGAGTTCGACAACTTCACAGCCGGTTCTCGTGCCGTAGGAGAAGCTATTGTCGAAGCTACCAAAAACGGTGCATTCTCGCTCGTAGGCGGCGGCGACTCTGTTGCTTGTGTAAACAAATTCGGTCTGGCAGACGGAGTATCGTACGTATCGACCGGTGGCGGTGCATTGCTCGAAGCCATCGAAGGCAAAGTATTGCCAGGCATCGCAGCAATCCAAGGATAATCGAAGTTCATCGATCACCTATAAAAAAGACCGGAGTCTGGCTCCGGTCTTTTTTTATCTCCATCGAAAGTGAAGCTCTTACCGATAACGCCCGATCTGCTTCTGCAACAGATCGGCATTCTCCCTGCGAAGGTTCAACATACGCAGTGCATGTTCTAAGGTAAGTATATAAATCTCGTTTTCTTCCGGATCGGTGCCGAACAGGCGCAACGATTCTTCGCACCACTTGATCGCCTGCGGGAAATCATCGTTCAGCTCGTAATAGACCGACAGATTCGCAGCCGCTCTTGCCCGTACCGATTCTTTCTTCGATTTCTCATACATGTATTCCCACAGGAAAGAGGCGTCTTCATACTTTCCGTTATTCCAATAACTCATAGCATCCTGCATGGCAGGATGTGAAGTCTCGTACAGATAACGGTTTTCGGTTTCGATATGCGGAGTAAGCATCGAAACCACCCGCAACGAGAGGCTACCCAATGCCGACATAAACGCATCGTAATAAGACGGCAACAACGAGTGGGCGGCTTCCGCCGTCAGCTCCATCTCTTCCCAAAAGATAGAATCGTTCGCCCAAAAACTTTCAGGGCGGGAATGTCCCGGGAGATATAACCGCACAAGCGCACCTGCCGATACATCGAGAGTAGAGCGATAATAACTCATATCTTCGCCCGTTTCCAACCGATCCTGCATTTGTGACTGAATATAAACCGAGTCGATAGAAAGAATCAGACGATCGGGATCACCTTCCCGCAAAGAGTCCTGTTCCGATATGGGAAAAAGATCCGACGACGAGTTCTTGCCTTGCACGGCATTGTCAAAAATACGGACCTCGGGGAAATAATGCGCCGAGGCAAAAGCACCGGCTACGGTCTCGGAGAATATCGAAGAAAGGGAATCGGCCGGTTCCAACGACAGCCGATAACGGCGGCGGTTCGCATCCACAAAATAATGGTTCTTATCCGCCTCCACTCCCCCGGCATTATCCACGACAAGCAACCCGCTTACCGATTTGGGAAATGTAACCGCCGACGGATACATCACATCGACCGAAATGGTAGAGACCGAAGAAGAACAGGATGCCGCCAACAGCAAAAGAGCGCCGAATACAATTGTCAAAAACGTTTTCATCACACAACTTTTTTCGATTGAAAGAGACTTCCGTTTATTTCCCGTAAAGATAATGCACACAGAAAACAGAAGCAAGACTATCGGGATATTTTCAAAGGCGAACGGGAAGAGGAGTATCGCAACGGATCGGGAAAAGAAAAACAAAAAAGCCCGGAAAAATCCGGGTTATACCTGAATGGACGGAAAGACAAAAGCGCTTCCGGATGGAAAAAGCGAAAGGCTATCGGCGTGAAAACAGTTCCGCTTCAAGAATTTTGATTCTCTCTTCATAAACCTTCACCAACTCTTTCAATACGGCAATCTCACGATCCCTCGAAGCGAGCAGACCGGAGAAGTCGCCCGTCGATTTTTGACATTTTTTATATATTTCTTCGCTCTCCCTCACCACATTTTCGACGTTCTGATGAATTTTATCCCAATCGTCGGAACTAAGATAATAGGATTTGGAGATACCGTGTTCGTCACCTTCGTATTTGAAGAAACGCTCGATCGGTATTTGCCACTGATTAGCAATGGCTAACAATACATTTACATACAAATTTCCACCTCGAACGGCTTTACCGACAGTATTTTTATCCAATGAAAGAATTTCAGCCGCATCTTTGTATGTCATGCCCTTCTTTTGAAGAAGTTCACGCAGAAATTCACCGGAATATACTAATTTTATCGGGCTGTCCATTTTGTTGTGAATATTATCGGATCGATACGTAAATTTCATTTTTGCAGAACTATCATCATAGTTCTTACACATCTAATATACAAAATATTATGCATTTTATACACCCCCTGCCGACTGCCCGCTCCGTCGAAACCGGCAATTATTGCAATCGTTTTATTCTTTATAAAAAATAAAAATGGATGTTTAGTTCATTCCCGCAGAAAATAATTAGAGAAAAAATTCCGTATTTCAAACTATTTATTATAAATTTGTATGCGTATGCGGTATTGTTTGCCCGTCACAAGCCGGGCGACCGTTATACCTTAATATAAGAACACTTAAATTTCTTAACCTATAACACTATGGCAAATAAAGAAAATCTCTTCGACAAGTTTCCGCCCATCTCGACAGAGGAGTGGAAAAACAAAGTCGTAGCAGACCTTAAAGGGGCCGATTTCGACAAGAAATTGGTATGGAGAACCAACGAAGGATTTAACGTGAATCCGATGTACCGTGCAGAAGATACGGTTGATTTCAAAACGACCGATTCTCTACCGGGGGAATATCCTTATATCCGGGGTACGAAAACCGACAACGAATGGCTTACCCGCCAGGATATAGAAGTTGAAAATGTCGATGAAGCCAATGCGAAAGCACTCGACATCCTTAACAAAGGCGTGGATTCGTTAGGTTTCAAATTGAAAGCCGAAGACATTACGGAAGAAGGCATAAGCCGTTTGCTCAAAGGTATCTGTCCCGAATGCGTGGAACTGAATTTCAGTTCGTGCGTCAAGAACAGCGTGAAATTGGCTGAAACTCTGGTCGCTTATTTCAAATCGCAAAATGCTGATCTGGAAAAACTGCACGGATCGATCAACTTCACTCCGTTCAAACGGATGTTGAAAAAAGGTCGTGACTTCGCCGAGTATGCCGATAAAGCCGCAGAGCTGTTAAAAGCTATCGCCCCCCTGCCCCACTATCGGGTATTGGCAGTAGATGCCGTATTGTTGAACAACGCCGGCTCGTTCATCTCGCAAGAGTTAGGTTTCGCTCTCGCATGGGGTAACGAATGGATGGCAGCCCTTACCGATAAGGGATTCAGTGCCGACGAAGTTGCCAAACGGATTAAATTCAACTTCGGTATTTCGTCGAACTACTTTATGGAATTGTCCAAATTCCGTGCCGCCCGCATGCTTTGGGCTCAAATCGTAAAACAATACGATCCGAAATGCGACTGCTCTTGCAAAATGGTGTGCCACGCACAAACGTCGGAGTTCAACCAAACGATTTTCGACGCGCACGTGAATTTGCTCCGTTCGCAAACAGAAACCATGTCGGCTGCTTTGGCAGGTGTAGATTCGATCACGACTCTGCCGTTCGACAAACAATATAAAACGCCGGACGATTTCTCCGAAAGAATCGCCCGCAACCAGCAATTGCTGCTGAAAGAAGAATCGCATCTGAACAAAATTACAGACCCAGGTGCAGGTTCGTATTATATCGAAACGCTGACCTTGTCTATCGCCGAACAGGCATGGAAACTGTTCCTCGAAGTAGAGGATAAAGGCGGATTCTATGCAGCCGTAAAAGCCGGATTCGTTCAAGAACAGGTAAACGCATCGTCCGCTACCCGTCATGCCAACGTAGCTAAACGCAAAGAGATCCTGCTCGGTACTAACCAATACCCGAATTTCAACGAAATAGCCGGTAACAAGATCGAGAAGAAAGAAGAAGGTGCATCGCACTGCGGATGCAATTGCGCACCCGAATTCGCTACCCTCTCATTCAAACGGGCTGCAAGCGATTTCGAAAATCTCCGTCTGGCAACGGAAAACGCAGAAAAACGTCCGTCCGTATTTATGCTGACAATCGGTAATCTGGCTATGCGTCTGGCACGTTCTCAGTTCTCTTCGAACTTCTTCGCCTGCGCCGGATATAAAATCATCGACAATTTAGGATTCGAAACCGTACAAGCCGGTGTCGATGCCGCTCTCGAAGCAAAAGCCGACATCGTCGTATTGTGTTCGAGCGACGACGAATATGCAGTGTATGCTCCCGAAGCCCACAAGCTGCTCGAAGGAAAAGCATTGTTCGTTGTAGCCGGTGCTCCCGCCTGCATGGAAGAGCTCCAAGCACAAGGCATCACCGAGTTTATCCATGTACGTTCGAACGTATTGGATACATTGAAAGCATTCAATGCCAAATTGTCTATCTAAGTCGTTTTATATCAAAAGGAAAAAGAACATGAGACCGAATTTCAAAAACATAGATATTAAATCGGACGCATTTACCCAACACGGCAATGCGATCCAAGACGGCGAAAAATGGATTACGCCCGAGTTAATCCCCGTCAAACCGATATACACCAAAGAAGACCTCGAAGGCATGGAACACCTCAACTACGTTGCCGGTTTGCCGCCGTTCCTGAGAGGTCCGTACAGCGGTATGTACGCCATACGTCCCTGGACAATCCGCCAGTATGCCGGATTCTCTACTGCCGAAGAATCGAATGCATTCTATCGTCGAAACCTCGCTTCCGGACAGAAAGGTCTGTCGGTCGCTTTCGACCTGGCAACTCACCGCGGATATGATGCCGACCACGAACGTGTTGTGGGCGATGTCGGTAAAGCCGGTGTTTCCATCTGCTCGTTAGACAATATGAAGACATTGTTCGACGGTATTCCCTTGAATAAAATGTCGGTATCCATGACCATGAACGGTGCCGTACTGCCGGTATTGGCATTCTATATCAACGCCGGTCTGGAACAGGGCGCGAAACTGGAAGAGATGGCAGGTACGATACAGAACGACATTCTGAAAGAATTCATGGTGCGTAACACCTACATCTATCCGCCGGAATTCTCGATGCGTATCATTGCCGACATTTTCGAATTCACGTCGAAAAACATGCCGAAGTTCAACTCGATCTCCATTTCGGGATACCACATGCAGGAAGCCGGAGCTACCGCCGATATCGAGTTGGCTTACACCCTCGCCGACGGTTTGGAATACCTCCGTGCCGGAGTAAACGCCGGAATGGATATCGACTCGTTCGCACCCCGGTTGTCATTCTTCTGGGCTATCGGTATGAACTTCTTCATGGAAATCGCCAAAATGCGTGCAGCCCGTATGTTGTGGGCGAAGATCGTCAAAGAATTCAATCCGAAGAACGACAAATCGCTGGCATTGCGTACGCATAGTCAGACATCGGGATGGTCGCTCACCGAACAAGACCCATTCAACAACGTAGGCCGTACCTGTATCGAGGCTATGGGCGCAGCATTGGGTCACACCCAATCGTTGCACACAAACGCACTCGACGAGGCAATCGCCTTGCCGACCGACTTCTCCGCCCGTATCGCCCGTAATACGCAGATCTACATTCAGGAAGAGACTTACATCACGAAAGAGATCGACCCGTGGGCAGGTTCCTACTATGTGGAATCGCTGACGAACGAACTGGCACACAAGGCTTGGGAACACATTCAGGAAATCGAGAAACTGGGCGGTATGGCAAAAGCTATCGAAACCGGTCTGCCCAAACTCCGTATCGAAGAGGCTGCCGCACGTACGCAAGCCCGTATCGACTCGGGTAAACAAACGATCGTGGGTGTGAACAAGTACCGGTTGGAAAAAGAAGACCCGATCGACATCCTCGAAATCGACAATACATCGGTACGTAACGAACAGATCAAACGGTTGAACGAAGTAAAAGCCAACCGCGACGAAGCTGCCGTAAAAGCCGCATTGGATGCTATCACCGAATGCGTGAAAACGAAACAGGGCAACCTGCTCGACCTCGCTGTAAAAGCAGCCAAAGTACGTGCTACATTGGGTGAAATCTCAGACGCTTGCGAAGTTGTCGTAGGTCGTTATAAAGCAATCATCAGAACTATTTCAGGCGTGTATTCATCAGAAACGAAACAAGATGCGGACTTCATCCGCGCAACGGAGTTGTGCGAGAAATTCGCGAAGAAAGAAGGTCGTCAGCCCCGTATCATGATTGCCAAGATGGGTCAGGACGGACACGACCGCGGTGCAAAAGTCGTAGCTACCGGTTATGCCGACTGCGGATTCGACGTGGATATGGGACCGTTGTTCCAAACTCCTGCCGAAGCTGCCCGTCAGGCTGTTGAAAACGACGTTCACGTAATGGGCGTATCGTCTTTGGCTGCCGGTCACAAAACATTGATTCCGCAAGTTATCGAAGAATTGAAGAAACTGGGTCGTGAAGACATCATCGTCATTGCCGGCGGTGTGATCCCGGCACAAGACTATGACTTCTTGTACAAAGCCGGTGTTGCCGCTATCTTCGGTCCCGGTTCGTCGGTAGCGAAAGCGGCTTGCCAGATTCTGGAAATCTTGCTGAGCGAATAATCCGTTATCGGATAGATCAACAATAAAAGGGGTGTGTCGAAATAAATTTTCGATGCGCCCCCTTTTCTGTGCGTTAGAATGGCTACAACCGGTATTTCCTATCGTACAATACCGGAAGATCCGACAAATCGAACGCAATAAAGTTTACAATTGCCGAGAGAAAATCTAATATAAAGCTACGCTGCAAATCAGCCGCGACGGAACATAGACATTGCCATATCCGCCACAACCGTAAAGTACGTAACCTACGGGAACAGGATATAAATAAATGTCCCCAGCAAGTTTTGAGAACCCGATAATAGTTTGCAACAAGACAAAAAAAGAACCGTATCTCCTTTTGTCACAAGGATCATACGGTTCTTTTTTATTCTATCATATCGGCGTTAAACCGGTACGCAAACGCCGACTTAACTGCATTTCGGCATATCTCTATCGAGATCGGTTTCCTGCAAATGGGCTCGGATCACCGATTCCGAATCGTGCATCAATACGACGACGATCCGCCCTCTTCCACACCATAGGCAATACCTACTGCCGTAGCACCTACCAATGCGGCAACACCGGCTATACCCAAACTCATACCGACCGTCGGGACAATCTGCGACCCGTACATCATACAACCGGTCGTGAAACTCCACCAAGCGAAGCGAGAGTATCCGCTATTCTTAAAGCCGAAGCGCAAACCGAAATCACCGGCAAACTTATCTTCTTTTTTGGTTCCTGTTTTCGTCGTCCAATATCCGTCATAATATCCGCCCGGCACATAAACCGACTTGGAATAATCCCGCGAGTAGTGCCCCCATCCGATACCGCCATACAATTGCAAGTCGAGCTTGTAATCGTCACTGGTAAGACGAATGACAGGTCCGGCGGTCATCGCTACCGAGTTGTCCAATCCGTAGAGGAATGTGCCGTACACACCTAAATGCGACCGAATCCAGCCATAGGTTCCACCCAGCATCACTGCATCGTCGGCACCCTTGCTCTTATAAGCAGTAGAATAGCCTGCCAGAACTTCGAAGTAATAACAGGGGAAATCATCCTCATCGTCCGTATCAGCCAAAAACGACAATAGTCCGACCGGCATCAAGCTAATACCGAACGAGGGAATAAAGTTCCGATTGTAGTATTTGCATGCCAAAGAGAAACTCCACCACGACATTTTGGATTCGTTGTTAAAGGCAAAGCGTAAACCGAGGTCGCCCGCCACGCCGAACTTATAATCGTCTTTCGATTTGAAATAGGCAGCACCCACACCACCGTAAAGTTGAAGGTCTAACGCCTTGTAATCGTCGGTCAAGCGGAACAACGGACCGACTGCCAACATACCGTCCTCCGTATCTATGCCGTACATTCCCGTAACGTGTGCACCCAAGTGATGCGACACATATCCGTAATTCGCACCGACATAATTTCTCTTTTTCATGTCGATACCGTAATAGCCTTCAAAGAAGTGATTGCAGAAATCTTCTTCGGAGAAGAACCACGTCTGGGCATAATCTTTCTTTTGCGAGAATTCGAGTTTCGTATTCTGTCCTTTTCCCACAAATACGGACTGTGTTTTCGACGGTTTATATTTGCTCTTCAATACATACACATTGTGATTCCCGACCGGAATATCGTTTGTCCACGGGGTATATCCGACCTCTTTCCCGTCGATATAAACCGACGAACCCGATTTACGGGAGGTGACGTTCAATCTGCCATATTGCGTCATAGGAGCCGGGATAGTAGTCTTTTGTACCTCCGTATCGCCTTTAATTACGAAAGAGATATGTCCGTCGTCGTGGTTCGATTTTACCGAGCGCACGGTATATTCTCCTTCGGGCAACTTCCCGCTCCATTGACCTTTCCCTTTGTATTGGTCGTTTACATAAATCTCCGACTCGGAATCGGTCGTCAATACAACCGGAGCATAGATCTGCCCTTTTTTCAGTTCGAATCTCAGCGTACGGTCATCCCCTTTTTTCAAGGTTACCTTCTCGGTCTGGGAGATATACCCCGATTTGGAAATGGTAACGGTATGTTCGCCAATGAGCAACTGTTTGACCAAAGGCGATTCGCCTACCTCCTTGCCGTCGATCTTCACCGTACAATACAACGGAGCAGACTCGACATTGATCGAGGCGTAGAGCGGAATGGGCGCACCCACTTTTTTCTGAATCGTCTCACCGTCCTTCACTTTAAATGAAATACTTTGCGACTGATGGCTGGGCTTGCGGGCTTCCAATATATGCGTCACACCGCTGTTCAACCGTCCGCTCCACGAGCCGATTCCTTTCTGTTCCTGATCGACCCATATCTCAGCTTCGGTATCGTCGGTAAAACAGGTGACATAAGCAAACTGCGGTTTCATATCGACCACAACAGCTTGCGTATCGCCCAACCCGCCGACTTTGACCTCCATCTGTTTCGTATAGAAATCTTTTTTCTGTGCCCGGACAGAGCATGTACCCCGTTTTATTTTTTCACCGTATTGCAACGGCGTTTTTCCAATATACTCATCATTGATCCAGATATCCACCCCTTGCTCTGGTTCCGAAGTGATAGAGAGATAACTGTATGCCGGACGAAGCATCACCTCCTTCTTATTATCGCCTTTTTTAGAAACGACAATTTCCCCGGCTTCCGTCTCATACATATTATGCCGCACCCGATAATAGTACTTGCCGTAATCCAACTTTTTGGCAAGGTTTCCATCGGTCAGAATCTCGGATACCAATTCGTAGTTTTTGGTTTTTCCGATCTCGACCAAAGCATCGGCAGGCGATACCTGCATTTTCAGATAGTCGGACTTGATTTCGGCATTCACCACGACATCCACCCGGTCGGCGGAAACCGTCAGCAAATAGGCGCGACCTCGTTCCAACTTCACCGGGAAAGAGGGTATCGGAGTATATCCGGCACATTTCAATTCCAAATTTTTTACTTCGGCAGGCATGTAAAACCAAATTTCACCATTATCCTTCACCACCCGTTTCACCACTGCCATACTTCCGCATTCGACGATCAAATCCTTCAAAGGAGTGGTTACTTTGAGCAGCGCACACAGGTTATCGTTCTGGTCATATTCCTTACTGTATGTCGAAGCATCAGCATGGTCTTTTGCCGCGCCCTCCTCTACATTCGTACGGCTCATCGACAACATTTGCGCCGAAGCGCAAACCGTCGCCATTAAAAAACAAACAATAAAAACAATACGTTTCATATTCTGATTACAAGATCTTGTTTCCTATACATATTATATATTACCGGGCCCGAAGATGCCAAAGTCGGGATGCGGTTTGGGCTGCCAAGCCCGCACGTCGATCATCGGTCGTTTCGGATTTTTCACATCGACAAGCAAAAACAGATAACCGGAGTCTCCATAATTGGACGAATAATAGTCCTGCTTGATCTGGATACTGTAAACCGCCTCGCCCTTGCCGGTTTTCAAAACTTCCATATTGGCAAAGTTGAGATTGACATATTCCTTGCTTCTGAAACTCCATTTCAAATTGCGCAGATATTCTTCCTTATTCTGCCGGTTGTATTCGATATACTCACCCTTCTCGCGGAACTGGTTTTCCACATCAGCCCGCTGGACGACCCGGCCGGTAATGATAAGCGCATTGTCGGAAAATATCGACGATATGTAATCCAGCCGCTTCAAGGCAAATGCCGTCTGGTAATTTTCCAAGAAATTGATCAACACCATCTTCGCCGATTCGGGCCAACGGCTATGCCGCATAATGTCTTTTACGGTGACACTGCTCAAAGCGAAACTGATATTGGTGATCTTCTTCTCCTCGTTGAATGTAAAGACCACGTCTTCTACAAAACTTTTCCGATTGGTTTTAAACGAAAATTTCATCGGTATGCTACGGCAGGAGACTTCGCCATTGAAAACGACAAAACTGAGATTGCCGGAATCCAACACCCGGGCTTCGCCGTAACAGATCAAGTCCTGAAATATCGAATAGCCTTCCTCGGCAAAATGTTTCTTCACACCGTCGTATTCACGGGAAGTAATCGCCCGACATATTTCTTCGACGATACGGGCATAAGATTCCGCCTCTTTCCCATCCAACGATACGGGATCGGTCAGAGAGGGCGTTTGGGTTACAGCCGAACCGGTCGAGAAATCAAGCGGGTTGTTCGTACGTTCCAATACCGATTCTATCGCCCTGTCTTTTTTCGAAGACTTCAAAGGCACATGACTGTGAAAGGCTTTGGGATAATTTACGCCGTTCATCGTAGACAAGACATTCTCAATCTCCTTGTCCATACGCGCCTCTTCTTTGTAGATGTATTCGATTTTCACCTGTATCGAACTGATCTGCGTGCCCGAACGAAATTCGACATAACCTACTCCGTCTTTGGCAATACAAGGGCAACTCCAATCCACCCCATCGAAATAGGTATAGTCGAGCGATGCAACCGGAGCATTCTTATAGCGGAATGCCAAATTGCCCATCGTGCGGTTGTCGGAATTATAGCCTTCGAAACGGACTGTAATATCGCTTAATATCGAGTTGATCTTCGCCGGCAACCAAGCGGATACATGTTGTTTATTACCGTCCAGATCATCATAATAAAGTTCTTCGGGATAGCGCAATGTGGAAGAAAGGATCTGCGACCAATAATAGTAGCGCAAAGCATCCCCTATTTTCAGTTCCCGCTCGGCTCGTTCGGCAATCTTCAACATTTCTACGATCTTCTTTTCCCGTGCCTCCAACGAACGGTCTACATCGCTGCGTTTTATAAAACGTACACAATGGAACTCGTCGGGTCCGTTCACCAAGATGATACGTTTGCAATCGGGCAGTTTTGCCTGCGAATATGTACGGATCACCGATTCGTACTGCGTCTCGTATTGGGCATCGTGGTTCTTCTCGTCCGCACGATCGCGCAAGAAAAAATCGGACTTCACGACAATGGATATTTGAGACAGAATACCTGCCAATGCCGCATTATCGGCTTCTTCCAAACTCGCTCCGCGTCCCTCACCGTATATATATCGGGCATCGTATTTTATCTGTTCGAAGGTCTGTGCCTGCATATGCAAAGACAGGCTTAGTAATAGCGCAAAAATAATTCCCTGAAAACGAAACATATATAGTTCTAAATTTCTACTTCTACTGCTTTTACAGTTCTTAATTCTACAACAGCCTTGTAAATAAAGCTTAAAAAATGTAGGTATCACTTTACAGCGAACAAAGATAATAAGATTATTTAAGAAATAAAACATCAAAATAATACATATTAAAGTCTATATCTTATTTTTTCACTTTGATAAAAATCATACTGTTACGGGAATAAAAAAAGGAGATCGAACCGATGTTGGATAAACATAGAAAACGGAAACCGAAAGACGGAAGTCTTGGTCTAAAAAGATCGGGCATTCGTCTTTCTAAATACGTAGATTATCGATATTACCGTTTTTTTGCCCCGAAAAAAGTTGATCGTTCTGATTTTTATTTTTACTTTTGTTTCCTTTCCTCCGCCAAAAAAACGGAACGTTTTCGATAGCCGAGTGGCAGAGCCGAATTTATTCGAGCTATGCCGAGGCGAGAAAAGGTGCATGAGAATGAACGTTTTCGATAGCCGAGAGCAGAACCGAATTTATTCGAGTTATGCCGAGGCGAGAAAAGGTGCATGAGAATGAACGTTTTCGATAGCCGAGAGCA
>ENA-UOOA01002622-UOOA01002622.1-human-gut-metagenome-genome-assembly--contig:-P61old-NODE-2622-length-24838-cov-8.490740_pt1 | contig 24838 bp, 26 predicted proteins | sample MGYA00242467_ERZ724014 | MGnify/ENA metagenome assembly ERZ724014 | reverse complement strand
TCGCTATCTCGCTATCTTGTTATCTTGTTATCTCGCTATCTCGCTATCTCGCTATCTCGCTATCTTGTTATCTTGTTATCTCGCTATCTCGCTATCTCGCTATCTCGCTATCTCGCTATCTTGCTATCTCGCTATCTAAAAAAAAGCTCGCTCCCGGAATAACGGACAGAATCTAAGCAAGGACGCAAATTTGGAGGAAATATGGTTCGCAACCAAATTGACCCTGTCCGTTATTCCGGGAGCGAAGCTCAATGGACTAATTACATCCTTTGATCAGTTTATTATTTCGTCAACTGGTCATCTGTATCTGACGGGGGATTATCCTTGGTAAAGAGTTCAGTAGAAGCAGAACCGGATTTTTTAGTTGTTTCTCCACGGAATTTAATCTGCCCCGTCCAATCAACACCAACTGCCGCTCTGGCGGAACCATCCACATAAAGAATATTTCCATACTTTTCATGATTGGATTTGTCAGCGTTATTGCTCTTACCAACATCGAAACTCAATCCACTGTCAGGATTCTCGTTCTCATTCATACCGGCAATCCAAGTATAAGAAAAGTTTATACCCACATTAGCCGCATCCGGACCTGTTGAACAAGCTTGACCAAAACGATTGATGGCACTATCTGTTAAATCGGTTCCCCAGGCTTCAAGCGTTCCACCACTCTGTAATGCAGCCGGAGATGTCGTAGAAGAAGAACAGATATAAACCTTGAAATCGGTAAGATAATTTGTATTTACCAACTGCGAGAGAGATTTTCCGTTGTGGAGAACAGTTCCATCTGTGTTATTTGGTCCCGCAGTCGGGAACTGCTCGCCATAGTCGCCGGAATACATCTTCGCGGCAAGACCGATCTGTTTCAGGTTGCTGGTGCAGGCGATACGGCGTGCTTTCTCGCGTGCCGAGTTCAAAGCGGGGAGCAGCATCCCTGCCAGAATCGCGATGATCGCAATCACGACGAGGAGCTCGATAAGGGTGAAACCCTGTTCTTTTCTGAATTTCATTTTTTCCTCCATATGTTTTGTTTCTTTGATTCCGGGACTACCCGAATCGTTTTCAAAAAACTCAGTCTTTCTGTCTTTTCTGTAAATACAACCTCCTTTACATCATTTTCCATTGGCAGTTTTAATCGAAAAATTCACAAGCCGGAAAATCCGTAAGGGAAAGAGAAGAAAAATGGAACAAGCCGCGTCGCATAATAACTACTATGTTATGCCGTTGAATTCAAAATATCGAATAAAAAAGAGAATATCCGGAAAAACAGAGAAGAAAAATTCAACAGAAAAAAGGGGATATAATGAGTTCAAAAGCGCAATATATCTGCACAAAAAAAACGCATAACATAGTAGTTATTATGCGCCGTTACACAAATTCATGCAATACCGCTATCCATACTGTATATTATAATTAAAAAGCTGAAAAAAACAATAGGCTGAAACAAAAAAATCGAAAAAAAGTTTCTGCCGGTGCTCCATGATGCTCTGGCAAACCGCCGTCGGACCGTGACAAGGGCAACGCCCTTGACCCGAGAAAAATGCTGGCGCAAAGTTTCGACAAACGACGGAAATACGGGAAGCGCCCGGAGCTCTCGAACTTTTCCACAAGAAAAGTTCTCGCCAGTGAGCGGATTGGACCGCTCCGGGCGGAGATTTCGCCTCCGGCGACCAGCGATTCGACGCCGGACCGTGACAAGGGCAACGCCCTTGACTTGAGAAGAATACTGACGCAAAGTTTCGACAAACGACGGAAATACGGGAAGCGCCCGGAGCTCTCGAACTTTTCCACAAGAAAAGTTCTCGCCAGTGAGCGGATTGGACCGCTCCGGGCGGAGATTTCGCCTCCGGCGACCAGCGATTCGACGCTGGACCACGACAAGGGCAACACCCTTGACCCGAGAAAAATGCTGGCGCATTTTTCCGTCACGAAAAGTCGACCGGAGGATCAGGGTTTACCCCCCTGAAAAATTAAAGAAGATAGAATTCCGCCTGAGCCGTTTTTTATGGAATAAATTGAGAAGACCAATGGTTTTTCCCGCAGAATTGGGTATATTAATGTTTTTCATTTCGACGCAGGAGTTCCGGGTATGCAAGCCATAAAAGAGTTTTCGGATCATTTCATCCCGAAATCGGGAGCGGTTCCGTTTTTCTCCAGCATTCTCGTCTGGGGAATCGGAGCGGGATGTTTTACGGCGGTATTGAACAACTATCTGGCGGAGGTCCGCGGAGTCGATGAGTTCCAACGCGGACTGCTGGAGTTCTTCCGTGAAATGCCCGGACTGCTTCTCGTTTTCATTCTGGCGCTGATGCACAAAAAAGCGGAGTGGAAGATTCTGCGGATCGGCACACTGATTTCTCTGGCGGGGGTTGCAGGGCTCCTGCTCTCGGCGGACAAGGCGGTCATCACGCTCCTGATCATGATCTGGAGCACCGGCGAGCATATTCTGATGCCTGTCCGGAGCACGATTGCGATGCATGTTGCAAAAGCGGGGCGGATCGGGGAGTCGCTGGGAGTCGTGACCGGAGCCATGAATGCCGGAAACGTGATCGGAAGCGCGACTGTCGCCGCGATCTTTTTTGCGGGGATCGGCTGGTTCGGCATCGCGGACAAGGTTGTCCTCTACAATATCGTATGGGTTCTGATCTGCCTGCTTCTGTTTGCAAGTTTCCTTTGCACTCTGTTCTGTAAAATCGATGTAAAAGACGTCAAAAGGCCGCGGCTCTATTACAACCGGAAATACGGCAAATTCTATGTTCTGGAGCTCTTTTACGGCGCCAGGAAACAGATTTTCATCACCTTTGCACCGTATGTGCTGATCCTGAATTACGGAATGGACACAACAACCATGGCGCTGCTTGTCGGCGTCTGTGCACTGGTCAATATCTTCTGCGCCCCCCTGATCGGGAAGCTGACGGACCGTATCGGATACCGGAACATCATGATTTTCGACACGGTCATTCTGTTTTTCGTCTGCATTACATACGGATACGCAAACCGGATGTTTACATATTCCGTCGCCTACGCCGTGGTCTGCGTGAACTTCCTGCTGGACGCCGTCATCAGCACCACAGCCATGGCGACCAGCATGTATGTCCGCGATATTTCCGACTCCGCGGAAGAAGTCACGGCAACCCTCACCACGGGAATCTCGATCAACCACCTGATCAGCATTCTCGCGGCGCTCGCCGGCGGCTGGGTCTGGCAGAAGTTCGGAGTCGGCGTACTGTTCAGCTTTTCCGCAGTCATGGCGCTGGCAAACAGCGCATTCGCAATGCTTATCCCCAGAAAACAGGAAACTTGACCAATCAACCGGAGGAACGGCGATATGTTTGAAAAATTATATGATTCCCTGAAAGAAACTCCTCATGCGGAACAGAACCCGGAAACAGTTCATTCCGGGGAAATACTCCGGCTCCGCAATCACAAGACCTGCCAACCCTGCCAGGAGGGGGGATGCGCGGCATTGACCGCCGAAAAGGATTCGTTCCGCATTCACGCGCTCTTTCATGACAGCGATATCTTCAACACTGCAAAGGTCAACAATGAACGGACCTGGACAACCGGCGACGTCTGCGAGTTCTTCATCCAGCCGGCAGGACAGGACGACTATTTCGAGTTCCATGTCACGCCGGAAGGCATTACTCTGCAACTGCACCTTCCGCCGGTTTCCAGAATGGGCAGCATCCCGTTTGAAAAACAGATTTTCGAATCCGGCATGACGCACCGGGTGCAAGTCCGCCGGGAGGAGAATTACTGGTATGCCGCAATGTGCATTCCTTTTGCCGGAATGCGGATCACGGAAAAAGAGGCATGGGGAAGCCGCTTCGCAGTCTGCCGTTACAATTATTCACACGGACAGGAAAAACCGGAGATGTCATCCACGGCATACTTCCCGGATACGGGATTCCACAATCCTTCACGCTGGCATCGGCTGGTTCCGTAAATCAGCGCAGGCGGTGGTAGACGCCGCCCTCTTTGCGGACCTTGCGCAGAAGTTCGAGCCCGATCAGCGTGGACATGACCTCGGATGCGGAAATTCCGGTCGCGGCGGAAATATCGTCGACCGATGCATCGCCTTTCGCCAGAAGCTCCACAATCCGTGCGGCTTCCGTCGAAAGCGACGCATCCGCCTGTTCCTCGAAAAACTGTTCCGCGGCATTTTCCTCACGCAAAGTGTTTCTGTCCCGTGAAAAGCCCGGCAGGAAATCGAACTCCTCCAGAATATGATCGAAGTTTTCCACAAGAATCGCATTCTGCCGGATCAGTTTGTTGCACCCAGCCGCCTGCGGATTGTCCGCCTGCCCCGGAACCGCGAAAATCGTGCGTCCCTGCTCGCAGGCGAAAGACGCCGTAATCAGAGACCCGCTGTTCAGCCCGGCTTCCACGACCAGCGTAGCCTTGGAAATGCCGGAAATGATCCGGTTGCGCATCGGGAACGAATGACGCGTGGGAGAAAATTCCATCGGGAATTCGCTGATGACCGCGCCATGCTGTGTGATATCGCGGGCAAGCGGGACATGCTCCTGCGGCTGAATCCGCGCCAGTCCGCCGCCCAGCACGCTCACGGAAAGCCCTCCGGCGTTCAGCGCGGCACGGTGGGCAACGGCGTCCACGCCGTAAGCCAGACCCGAAACGACGGTAAATCCGGCAAAGGCGGCGGCTTCGGAAAGGTGTTGCGCCATGCGCTGGCCATACTGCGTCATGTTGCGCGTGCCGACAACGGCAAGGGAGCGGTAGGAAATCGTGTCGGGAATTTCGCCGCGCACATAAAGACAGACCGGCGCATCGTGAATCGTGCCCAGAAGTTCGGGATAATTCTCCTCGCCGCGCGTGATGATGCGGACACCGCCGCGTTCGGCAAGGTCCAGCTCATGTTTCAGATCGACGTAGCGTTCCCAGTGGGCGATCTTCTCCGCAAGGACAGGGCCGATTCCCTGAATCACCGCAAGATCGTGCTCCGGGCAGGCAAAGATTTCAGACGGCGTCCCGCACACCGAAAGAAGCGTCGCAAGACGCGCCGGCCCGATCCCGCTGAGCATGTTCAGAACGATATAAGCCTCTCTGTCAATCATTTTCCGATCCGTTGACTGATTGCGTTCATGATCTTTTCCACCGGCACATCCGTATAAATCCCCGCCTTGCCGATTTTTTCCGGCAGAATCAGTTTCAGCCTGCCCCCGGAGTTTTTCTTGTCCGAACCCATCGCCTTGAAAATCGCTTCGGCGGAATATCCGGCGGGGATTGACGAGGGCAGGGCAAAAGCTTTCAGAAGCGCCTCCTGACGTGCCGCCGTTTCCCTGGAAATGAGTCCCAGGGAGACGGCAAGTTCCGCGGCAATGCACATGCCGATTGCAACCCCCTCGCCGTGTTCGATAAGGGAATAGCCGGTCACAGATTCAATCGCGTGCCCGAACGTATGCCCGTAATTCAGAATAGCGCGCAGGGACGATTCCTTTTCGTCTGCGGAAACCACCTGCGCCTTCAGTGCGCAGCAACGGGAAATTGCCCCGGAAACCCGTTCCGCATCGGCAAGAGCCAGCAGGTCACAAGCATGTCTTTCCAGCGTATCGAACAGGGTTCCGTCCAGAATGACGGCGGTCTTAATCAGTTCGGCATAGCCGCAGGAAAGTTCGCGGGCAGACAGCGTTTTCAGAAAATCCGTATCAATCACGACCGCCTCCGGCTGGAAAAACGCGCCGAGCAGATTTTTCCCTTCCGGCAGATCAACCCCCGTCTTGCCGCCGACGGAAGAATCCACCATCGCCAGCAGAGAGGTCGGGATCTGAATGAAACGGGTGCCGCGCATATAGATCGCGGCGGAAAATCCGGTCATGTCGCCGCAGACGCCGCCGCCGAGCGCGACGAAAACAGACTTGCGGTCCAGTCCCGCCCTCACCCCTTCGCGGCAGATCGTTTCAATCGTGGAAAGTTGTTTGGACGCTTCTCCGGCGGGAAAGACACACGTATGAACGGAATGCGAAACCGCCGCAAGCTTTTCCGCCACGCTTCCGAGATAAAGTTTTTCCAGATTGGAATCGGTCACGAGAAAAACGGAACGGTCTTTCAGGGCTCCGCCGAGCAGAACATCCAACTGGTCCAGCAGCCCGACTCCGACGAAAATCGGATAGGAGCGCTCCGCCAGTTCCACATTTACAGTATTCATCGGTTTCTCCAGATCATTGGGGTTCGGCAACCTTGCATCCCCATGAAATTACTCTGTCTTTGATAAATTCGACAATCTGCGCATGTTCCGCCTTGCCGGAAGCGGAAACCTGCATGATCGGCTCCCCGAACTCAAAATAAACCGGATTTTTCCGGCGGATCGGACCGAGGTCCTTCACCAGTTTTCCATTCGCCAGAAAATCCGTGCGGAGCGCCATCGGAATAATCGGGGCGCCGGTATGTTTGGCGAGCTTGACGCCGATCGTATTGAACTGTGCCGGATCAAATACTTCAGAACGTGTGGACTGCGGGAAAATCACGATGCTTTTCCCCTCCGCAATCCTCTTTGCACCTTCGGTCATGACAGCCTTGAAATCATCGCGCGGGTTCTTGCGGTCCACGGGAATGCAGCCGAGCCGGTGCATGATGTCTCCGAAGTACGGCACGTCCAGGAGGGAACGTTTGATTACGAAACAGAATTCCCGGCGCGGGCGTATGAACGCATGCATCAGCGCGGTTTCCAGCAGGCTCATGTGATTGCCGATAATCACCGCCGGTTCGGAAAAACGGGAAAGATTGCCGAGTCCGCGCAGGTGAATCTTCCCGCCGCAGCTTTCGACGATACGGAAGTTTTTCAGAGAATTATCCGACTGCGGCTGTCCGTTGAAGTTATGCGCGCGGCAGCGTCTGCCGGAATCATAAAACACATAGAAATTACGCAGGTAAAAGGAGAAACGGGTTCCCAGCGTCAGATATTCCCACAGGCTGCGCGGACAGTTTTCCGGCGTATCATAGGAATCTTCCGTAAAGGGAGTTGTGATGTTTTCAGGAGTAAACATAGTGCATTTATCCGCGGGCGGCGGCCTCCACGAGTTCCCGATAGGTGGTTCTGCCGTCATAAAGCGCCTTGCCGACAATCACGCCTTCGAGATTCGGCAGTTTCAGCGCGCTGAGCTTTGCAGCATCTTCCGCGGCGGAGACCCCGCCCGAAGCGATGATCTTGCAGTCCGGCACCAGCCTGCAAAGTGCGGCAGTCGGTTTCAGGCTCGGCCCGGTGAATGCGCCGTCCGTCGCGATATCGGTGAAGATGATGCGTTTTACGCCCAGCTCCGTCATTTTCACTGCGAGCTCCAGCGCATCGACTTTGCTCGTTTCGATCCAGCCGCGCACGGCAACTTTGCCGTCCTTGGCGTCGATTCCGACCACGACTTTCTCCGGGCCGAATTTTTCGATGAAACGCTTTGCGATTTCCGGATTCTCACAGGCGACCGTCCCGAGAATCACGCGGGAAACACCGGCATTGAAAAGAAGTTCCGCATCCTGTTCGGTACGGATTCCGCCGCCGATTTCGCAGGGGATGTTCACGCTTTCGCAAATCCTGCGAATCGGTTCCACATTGACGGGATGCCCCGCCTTGGCTCCGTCGAGGTCCACAAGGTGAATGATTTCCGCTCCGTCGTTCATCCATTTGACCGCCTGTTCCGCCGGATTGTCGCCGTAGACGGTCTCTCTGGCATAATCTCCCTGAAAAAGACGGACACAGCGTCCGCCGCGCATATCGATAGCCGGTATAATCAGCATGTTCCCGAAACATCCTTTCCGCAGATCGTTACAAAATTCCTGAGTATGGCAAGCCCGCAGTCCTGACTCTTTTCAGGATGGAACTGTGCCGCAAACACATTGCCCTTTGACAGAGCGGCCGCAAAATCAATCATATAAGTGCATCTTGCGGCAGTCACGGAGGGATCATCCGGAAGAGCATAATACGAATGTACGAAATAGAAGAAGGAGTCCTGTCTGAGCCCCTTCAGAAACGGATTGTCCTGATCGAACCTGATGGAGTTCCAGCCGATCTGCGGAATCTTCTCCCCGAGTCCGGGGAAGCGCAGAACACGCCCGCGGAATATGGAAAGCCCCGGAACTCCCGGCGCCTCCTCGCTGGACTCCAGCAGCATCTGCATGCCGAGGCAGATTCCGAGAAACGGCACGTTCCTGCGGACAGTCTCCCTGATGAACGGCACGAAACCGCTCCGGTTCAGATGCTCCATGCCGTCGCCGAAATTGCCGACGCCCGGCAGTATCACGCCGGATGCGCCCTCCGCATCGGAAGGCGTATCCACGACTCTGATCTTCCCGCCGACGTATTCCAAAGCCTTGGAAACGCTCATCAGGTTTCCCATTCCATAGTCGATCAGGGCAATGAAACTCATCGGATCAGACTCCGGAGAATGCGGCAAATCCGCCGTCCACAGGGATCACCGCGCCATTGACGAAACCGGAAGCCTTGTCGTCCGCGAGCCAGAGCAGTGTGCCGAGCAGATCCTCAGGCGTGCCGAAGCGCCCCATCGGGGTATGCGTGAGAATCGTATTTCCGCGCGCGGTCAGGGAGCCGTCCGCATTCGTGAGAAGGGTGCGGTTCTGATCGGTCAGGAAAAATCCCGGGGCAATCGCATTGACGCGAATGCCGACCTTGGACATATGGGTTGCAAGCCACTGGGTAAAGTTGCTGACCGCCGCCTTGGCCCCGCTGTATGCGGGGATCTTGGTCAGCGGGCGGAACGCGTTCATGGAGGAGATATTGATGATGATGCCGTGTCCGTTCAGCGCCATATCTCTCGCGAAAACCTGTGTCGGCAGCAGCGTGCCGATGAAGTTCAGGTTGAAGACGAAGCCGACGCCAGCCGGGTCAAGATCAAAGAAAGAGATCTTTCCCTCGGTGGAGCCTTCCGCATCCGCCTTGGTGGCGAATTCGCCGGAAGTCGTTCCTTTCGGATGATTTCCGCCTGCGCCGTTGATCAGAATATCACAGGGGCCGTATGCATCCTTCACCGCCTGATGAGCCGCCAGCAGACTCTCTTTTTCCAGTACGTTTGCGGCGATTCCGATCGCCTCGCCGCCGTTCTTCTTAATTGCCTCCGCCGCCTTTTGAGCATTTTCAAGACGAAGGTCGAGGATTGCGACCTTTGCGCCGCACTCAGCCAGAGCCGCAGCCATGGAACTGCACAGGATGCCGCCACCGCCGGTCACGACGGCGACTTTGTTTTTCAGATCGATGTTCAGAGGAACACTCATGATTTCACTCCTTCATTATATTATAGGGTTCCGGATAAAAACAACCTTGTAATATACTCCGGAAATGCAAATCTTAAAATGATTTTTGAATAGTTGCGCGGAATATTTTCATTTCTCTTGCAATATTGTATCTGAAAACGTATATTTCATAGAAAAGAAAATTTTAATGTTTCAAGAGAAGGTGCCAATCCATGTATCAAAAACTGCTATTCTGTTCCCTCTGCGCAGCGCTCCCGATGCTGCTCCCCGCCGCCCCGGAGCCCGAAGCCGGCAATGCACAGCCGCTGATCAACAGGAAAGGGCTTGAACCTGAAAACTTCGCGGACCGGTCCGCCGCGGAGACGCTTCTCAATGAGCGGAAGGCATTGATTCTCAAAATGCACAGAACCCGTCTCGAACTGATCAGGAAAGACCCGAAACTGAAACGGATTCATGCACAGATCACGGCGCTTTACAGAGAACTTGCCGTGGAGCTGGACTCCAAACGGGAAATGACCCTTCTCAACAGCGATCTCAGACTGCTCGACTCCAAAATCAACTCCCTCCGGAAAAAATAACAAGGCGGAAATACCATGAAAGAAACAGATGCATCCTGCTCAAACCTGATCGACGGCAAAGCCATCGCAGAAGCGGTCAACCGCGAAACCGCTTCGGAAGTTGCAAATATCGCCAAACAGTATGGAGCCGTCCCCGGACTCGCGGTCGTCCTCGTGGGCGACAATCCGGCGTCTCAGGTTTATGTGAACACGAAAGTGAAAAAATGCGCCGAACTCGGTATCTACTCTGAAAAGATCGTGCTTCCGAAGGAAACGACCCAGGCGGAACTCCTCGAAGTCATCGGCAGGCTCAACCACAACCCGACCATCCACGGAATCCTTGTGCAGTCTCCGCCTCCGCCGCAGATTGATGAAGCGGAAATCGTCAAAGCGGTCTCCCCCGAAAAAGACGTAGACTGTTTTCATCCGCAGAATGTCGGCAGAATGCTTCTCGGAGACCTGACCGGATTCCTGCCCTGCACGCCGTACGGCGTCATGCAGCTTCTCCAGCGTTCCGGCATCGAAACCGCCGGGAAAAACGCAGTCGTTCTCGGACGCTCCAACATTGTCGGCAAACCGATGATGGCGCTTCTCTCCGCCAAAGGAGTCGATGCGACCGTCACGATGTGCCACTCCCGGACGAAAAACCTTGCGGACTTCACGAAAAAAGCGGATATCATCATTGCGGCGATCGGCAAGCCGGAATTTCTCCGCGGCGACATGGTGAAAAAAGGGGCCGTGGTGATCGATGTCGGAATCAACCGCGTCACGGCGCCGGATACCCCGAAAGGTTATCGGATTGTCGGTGATGTCGCATTCGATGAAGTCGCGCCGAAAGCCTCGAAAATCACCCCGGTTCCCGGAGGCGTCGGACCTATGACCATTGCCATGCTGATGCAGAACGCGGTCCGCGCGTTCAAGGCTTCGCTCAAAAAATAAAAATGTATCGCGCGGAAACGGAGGGAGGGTGCCATGCATCTGATTTTCATCCTGATTTTTATTTTCATCGTATTGAGTGTTCTCGGCAAAATCGCCAAAGCGGCAAAGACGGTGAATACGACGGCAAAAAAAGCACGCCGCGGCACGTTCAATCCGCTTGACGGGCTGGGAAAAGTGTTCAATGCGTCCGCCCGCAACGAGGCATGGATGAAGGCTGCGGGCGACCTCGGGCTCTCTTTCATCCGCCCGTCCACGATGTATGACAATCCATCCATCGCGGGACGAATCAACGGATTCGAAATCTATGTCACGACGGAACGGGACCCCGATCAGACCGTCTACCGCATCACATTCCCCAAAAGCATCGACATCGGGTTCCTCGCAATGAGGGACAAAGCACTCACAATGCTCAACCGTCAGTTCAGCGGGCGGAAACGTCTGGAAAAGATTCTGAATCTCCTGCCGGACAACCTGATCAACAGCGCCGTTTCCGCTTATGAGGAAAAATCTCTGACCCGTTTCCTGACGCAGGAGCGGCGGGATGCGCTCCTGAAATGCCTGAAGCTTTACGATACAGTCAAGATTGATGACAACTCCATCACGGTGACTTACGACGGAATCGAACAGAACCCCGAAAGGCTTTGCGCGCGGATCAATACCGCGCTGATGTTCGCCAGGGCATTCGGCTGCGATGTGGAGCCGGCAGGCGTGAGCAGCACCATCCCCCCGGAGTCCCGGAAGATGCCGCCGGCGTCACCGAATGACATCAAAGTGATGCCGCAACCGGAACCGCTTTCCAGGAATGCGCCTCTCAGGGAGGAACAGCCGGTGAAGAAGAAAGAAACGGAACCGGTCATTGCGGAAACCGCTCCGCAGACGCAGCCGGTATCGGACAACAATCTCCTGCGGAAAGAGGTTCTCATTCCAGCCTTGTTCGGTCCAACGTTTGCGGGGACGAAGGAGAAGGAGCTTTTCGAAAAGGTCAAAGGCAGGGAGGTTGTCTGGAGCGGAACCGTAAAGAGTGAATACGAGTTCGGCATGGACTTTGTCTTCGGCAGTCAGGGCGGAGTCAAAACGACGCTGGAGCTCATGGACATTCAACAGGGAACCTACTCCATGAAAGTAAAAATCAAGGCTGTCGTCTGTTTTCCGAAAGAGGATCTTCAGAAACTCCGCGCCCTGAACGGAAAAGAGATCACATTCAGCGGAATATTATTGAAATTTGAAGGATTCGCCAAGGAGGTCTACCTGACCTCCGGCAAACTGGTATAAGGATTTTGCAATGAGACCCAATACACCGGAACAGAAGTCCGCCATGCTCGGCATCGGACTCGACAACAAAGACGGACACAAACGTATCACCAAAGGCGATAATTTCATGCTTGTCGGCGGCTCCGAGGAAACCCATGAGCGCATGACGGAGACAGCAATCAAAATCAATGAAAAGCTCTCGTCACGCGGCAAATCCCTGGATGACGTCTCACCCGAGGAGCTCCGCGACATCGTGGACGAATGCACCCATTGACAGGCCTTCCGGTTCAGACAGGCGCGCGCCGAATTCCAGGGCGACGCACATGCAGGGAGAATATCCGGGCGAAGTCGAGAACTCTCCGGTAAACGGGTCCATCTGCTGCTGGAATCCGCTCGTCCGCAGGATCGCCTCAAGCCAGCGGGTCATGAGGATTCGCAGTTCCTTCCCATATCCGTAGAATTCGAAATACCGCAATGTGCGCAACGCCGCCAATGCCTGCGACGCCCCGCCCCAGCAGTTCAGGCATGGCGGATACATGAACTCCGGATCATTCGCGGCAATCGAAGGCAACGGATAAGGAGTCCAGAACGCCTCCGGATTCAGAATGTAACGCCGGAAAATCCGGTCGGCAACAACTTGCGATGGCACATGCTCCCCCAGGACACGGAGCCCGGCGTCTCCGACGATTCCGCAAAATCCGGAACCGGGAATCCTGTCAAAATAAAATTCGCGCTCCGGATCGAAACAATATTTCCCGATATTGCGGCGTGTCCGTTCTGCGGCGGCGCAGTATTCCGCCTGTTCCTCTTTCCGTCCGAGAGCATCCGCCATTTCCGCCAGGGCGATCCGCATCCCGTAAAGAGTTGCGGAGAGGTCCGGCGCAAAGCGCGGCATGACACCGTCCGGACAATTGCGCGCCTCTTCGCGGGGACAAAGTTTCGGAACACTTTTCCAGCGGGGCGAATTGTCATGCCCGGTATCATACTCGCACCATGCTTCCAGCAGATCCAGACCGCGCGGGTCACGATGCCGCACCAGCCATTTTTCCCATCGGGAACAGGCTTCATAGCTCTCTTGCAGAAAACTCCCGCTTCCGGTCATTCGCGCAAGCTCCCACGCGGTCGCGGCAATGGGGACAACCTGCTGAATCTGGCTGTAACCCGCCCTGTCTCCCAGAATGTAGGCGGGAAACTGTCCGTCCTCGCGCTGATGCAGATAAAAAATGCGGTGGCTCATCAGCGCGACTTCCGGCAGGAACGGCGCCAGCGTCAGACTTTCATGCGGCCCGCATTCCAGCCAGATGCCCGTGTAGATGCCTCCTTCCGTCAACACTCTTTTCCCCCCGGAGCCGAATACCGGAACACAGTTGCGTTCCAGTCCGGCAAACGCCCTTTCCCGAAGCTTCTCCAGCTCTGAAGACGGCACGACAATTTCATCCGGTATTTCCATGATTCCCACTCCTGATTTTCTGAAGATTCAGCGTGCCAGCTTTACCAGAACCGGAGTATAAGGCGGGAGCACAACATCAATTTTCCTGCCGAGAGTAATTTCCCTCGCTTTTTCCCATTTGCCCTGCCGGTAATCCGTCCGCACAACGCTGTCACCGGTCTTGAACTTCCAGTCTTTTGAATTCCATGGAATCGAAATCTTCTGCTCTTTTGCGGTACGGTTTGCCAGAACAATGCCGATATTTCCCTGTGGAGAAACATAACACTCCGCATAAACTTCCGGCACCTTTTCGACCACTTTCTTCTTCGGTTTCGTAAACGGAATATGCTTATCCCAGCCGATTTCAGAATACGGCACAGTAAGTTGCGGCGGGCGCAGAAGCTCCCCGAAGAAGAGAAACTCCTGCCCGGCGCGGCGGAGCGCGGTGCACTCTTTCAGTTTCTCCATGGCGGGACGTGCCTCCGGCAGAGTCAGGTCATAGGTGTCGGAGACCATGAAAGTTTCAAACCATCCGAGTTGTTTTCCGCGTGTAAGCGATCTTCCGATCTTTGCCATGAAACGGTCCATATCCTTGATCTCGTCCATTGTCATCCGGAGCCCGATGGCGGCAATCCTGTCGGAATGCACCGCCTGAAACATCGGCAAAGCATTCGGATTCATGTCCACATGCCCGCTGATGGAACCGTCAATGTAGCCGATATGGGTTTCCGTCATTCCTTCGCCGGTAATGACCGGTTTGCGTCTGTTCCATTCCGCCGCTTTGCGGATTCTCCCGAGAAAGTTGCGCTGTCCTGCCGCGTAAAAGTTTCCGCCATGTCCCTTATGATCGTGATTGACGGCATAGCAGAGTTCCGGCATTGCGGCAATCTCATCCATATACACAGCGGAAACCGGATAAAAATGCAGAAGTTCGCGTTGAACCCGGCTGATGCGGTTTCTCCAGAACTCCGTTCCATGGCACATGGTCACCATATTATAGATCTTGAGATCATAACGCTCCGGCACAATATCCTTGATGATGGATTCCCGAACCTGCAAGCCATCATGCCATTCAGGCAGATTGCGGTCAAAATAATGACTGTTCACATACGGCATGCAATGGACTCCGGCAGCCTCCAGTTTCGTCACAGCCGGCAGAAAATCGGGGCGTGCAGGCAGATAATCGGGATAGAACTGGTCAAATGTGATGTGTTTGTGCCAGACATACCAGTGGAATCCAAAATCTTCGCCGAGAATCCCGCGCAGTTTCAGGAGACGTGCCACCAATTCGTCCATCTCCTTTTCCGATGAGACAACTTTTTTATCCCAATGCGCCGCCCCTCCGTGAACCCATACTCCAAGGTCGCGGAACCAGGGAGCGACATCGTCACGCTGGGCAAAAGTTTTCCATGTCTTGTCGGCAAAATGAGCGCGGTAGTATTTTGCGGCATCATACCAGTCGCCGGAAAGCACTCCGATCATCGTAGGATACGGAATTTCCCATTTTCCAAAGCCGGGCTGATCCGCGGCAAAGCGGAATTCCGTCATGAATGACTTCTTGTCCGGCGCGCGCTGTGCAATGTACTCTTTCCGGTAGGCATCCGGGTCATGGGCGGCATAATACAAGGTTCCGCCTTTGCCGTCGCAATAGCCGGTCAGCTGCATGGACATGCAGTTCGGATAGAAATATTTCAGACCGGCATTGACACGCGGATACGAAATCTTTTCACTGGAATCGACAGGCAGGATCAGATAGTCCGTCAAGTTGCTTCCGGCAATTTTCGAACCGATGCCTTCAATGCGCGGAAAGCGGACCTCATACAACTGGTGTTTCGTCCGGTTATCCATGGAAATCCGCCATTCGGCAACGCCGTCCTCATCGCCGAGCGCCACCGTCACCGTCACGTCAACGGTTCCTCTCAGCCCTTTGAAGGTATTGCCCAAATAGTTCAAGCGCAGGACAGTCCGCCCTTTTTTATCTTCGGACACCGTGTGCCGGTATTCCTTTGCACTTGAGCCGTCAATCGCCATCGAAGACTCAAAATCCGTGGAGAAGCGCGGATGGTTCATGATTTTCCTGTCCGGGTTCTTCGGGTCCCATAACGCAATCGTAAACAGCTTTCCATTCGGCGCCTGAATGAAATCCGCCTTCCGTTCCCGGTCCCGGATCTGTCTCAGGGTAAAGTCTTTTTTATTGAAACTGATTGCAACCTTGTCATTTTGCAGGATCAATTCGTTTTCTTTTTCTGCGACTTCGGCAGCAGTTGTCTCAAATACGGCAAGGCATCCCAGCAGGCAAAAACCCGCTTTCATGAACAGATTCATATTTTTCTCCGCTTCTTTATTTATGGGTTTACTTTACTCTTTTCCAGTAGTAATATTCAGTCGTAAATCCCGGTGTGCTTTTCAGCAGCATTCGGGACTGCATAGCTCCGGCATGACCGTCGACAAAGGAACATCCAACCTGCCTGCCTTCATGCATCCGAGGAAAATATTCATGAGAAATATCATTCTGAAATCCCCAATAACATGTCCAAATCAGCCCGCTGGGGCTCATGTCTGAAAAATTAACAGTGGCGGAGGGGAGTTGTACGTCCTTGAGCTTGTACCATTTGGTGGTACTGTCAATCAAACCGCTTCCATCTGCCAGTTCCGCGGCATTGTAAGCGTAATGAGTTTCAGGTTCCGGAGTCAGGTTCATAGCTTTCTGCATAGGGCAGCCTTTGCAGAGACGATTTGGAGTATAAGGCTGCATCGGTCCGTAAGTATGAAAGAAATCAAGGCTCATCCAGTTTCGCCCGGTCGGGCAGAACTGCATCATCCAGTCGTTGTAGTCATTGGAGTACATCACGAATCCCATGCTTAATTGCTTCAGGCTGCTTGTGCAGCTTATTGTCTGCGCCTTTGACTTCGCCTTGTTCAAGGCAGGCAGGAGCATACCCGCAAGGATGGCGATGATCGCAATCACGATCAAGAGCTCTATAAGTGTGAAAGTCTTGAATCTGCGAATGGAAGAATCCGGAAAATGGAATGAAAATACAGAATGAAACAGATTTTTCCCCATTTTCCTCCCTCTTGCCCAGCTCCCGTTTTCCGAAGATTTCATTTGATATGCCTCCCGTTTTTATTGTTGGAAATGTTTTTGGCTGATCTTTCCGCTATTTATATTATAATCTATGCAAAACGTTTTGTCAATATCTAAAAATAAAAAAATCCATTTTTTCTTTTCAATACTTGATTTTTCCGGAAAAAGCATCATCTTTAATAAGCAAAACGTTTATAAATATAGAGTGACGGATCAGAAAACATGGACATCAGGGAATTCGCAAAACGGCTGGGAGTATCGACAACGACGGTCTCTCATGCGTTGAACGGGAAACGTCCGGTCAAGGCGGCGACAAAACAGCTGATTCTTGAAAAAATGAATGAATGGGGATATGTTCCGAACACCAATGCGCGGCGTCTTGTCAGCAGCAAAACGAATCTGATCGCTTTCTTTTCCGATTCCGGCGACACTCTTGCCGATCCTTACCAGTTGGAAGTCACGCGCAATTTCTGCCGGCTCCTGCGCGAACGCGGCTATGATCTCCTGCTGGACCTCTGCCATACCGGTGAAAACGACCGTTATGCCTCGCTGCGCAACCGCGTCATGGCGCATTCCATCGACGGTTCCATCATTATCGCCGGGTCACTCACGGAAAAGGATTTTGAAACGCTCGCCGCTCCCTATGCGCCTTGCGTTTACATCGATACGCGCGGACTCGGACGCATGAAAAATGCAGTTTCCATTTCCGTGAACTGCGAACCCGCCTACACGGAAGTGTTCCGCTGCCTGAAGCAGACTGGCAGGCGGCGCCTCGCGTTTCTGGCACGTCATGACGAAGATCCTTTTTATCATTTCTGGCGGGACGCCCTGCCCGGACACGGATTCCAGTTCCATCCGGATTTCTGTGCTTTCACGGAAGAAGATACGGAGCAGGCGCGTGACGCCGCGCTCCGCATGCTGCTGGCATCGCCGCGCCCGGATGCGATCATCGCCCGGACCGATGCACAGGCGCAGGGAGTTCTGCGGGCGACTCAACAGCTGGGACTGCATGTGCCGCAGGATCTCGCCATCGTAAGCCATGGCGACGTGTTTTATTCACGCGGTTCGGAACCGCCTCTGGCAACCGTTTCTTTCGACTATAAGAAGTTGGGCGCCATGGCGGTTGGAACACTGTTCGAAATGATCGAACATCCGGACAGCATTCCGGAACCTGTCGTCTTTACGGAACAATTCTTTCCACGCGGCTCCATCATAACCGCCGGCCGCTCCTGACACCCCGTGAAAAGGCACCGTCCGATCCGGAAACCGGAAATGAACTGCCGTGACGGAAGCACACCCGGAATTTTTTCATTTTTCTGAAAAATCCATATTTTTTCATTTTACCCTCTTGACAATTTTTCTTTTTTCGATTATAATTAGTATAACGTTTCAAATAAACATTTCAAAAAATTCATGAAATGACAAAAAGAATTACGATAAAAGATGTGGCGCAACATGCGGGAATGAGTCTGGCGACAGTCAGCGGAGTGCTGAACGGCGAGACACGTTTCTCCGAAAAGACGACGAAGCATGTCTGGGAAGTCGCAAACAGGCTGAACTATATGCCGAGCGCTTCGGCGCGCGGACTCCGTTCCGGCGCTTCCGGCGAACGGGTCAGAACCGGACTCATCATGCACATCGTTCACATGTCGAATGTGGTTCCTTTCCATGACAGGAACCAGGAGACGGATGTCTACCGTCTTTCATGGCAGGCACGTGCACGGAATCTTTTCGCCATTCCCTACTGTTACTACAAACAGGGGGGATTTCAGTGTCCGCCTCTCCTGAACGACCTCATTGACGGCGCGATCATCGGAACGCCCCATCTTGAAATCGTAAATACGGTCAAGGCAAAAGTGCCGGTGGTTCTGATGGATGTGCCTTTCTCAATGGATTTCGTGGATGTCCCGATGGTGAACATCGATCATCGCTATGGCTTCCTGACACTCATGGGCGAACTGAAAAAGAGAGGGCACAGGCGCATCGCCCTTGTCTGTTCCACCTATCTTCTGGAGGCGACTTTCACATCACCGGAATCCCAGATCAGGGAAGCGATTGAAAATGCCGCACGCCTGGCGGGAGTGGAGATTGTTCCCGATTACAGTCTGGTGGATTCGATCTCGTTGAAAAATCATGATATGAAGATGCACGAGTATGCTTTGCACGTGGCTCCGGCAATCCGGGAACGCAAAATCACGGCAATTGTCGGGACACATATTTACTACCATCTCTCCCTGATGAAAGAATTTGCGGAATTGGGAATCCGGGTTCCGGAGGATGTTTCCCTGGCGGGGCATTCTCTGGGATTCACTCCCCCGGCGAATGTATCCTGCATCTTTTCCGACCGCGAACAACTGATTGATATGTCGCTGGATATTCTGCAGGAACAGATTGCAGGCAAAAAAATCCGCTGTTATGAAAATCTGCTGCGACCGGTCCTGACGGATGGCGGAACAATCGGAGACGCAAAATGAAAAACGACATGCCGCATTGCCGTATAAAACAGGAACGGAGGAGTTTATGATGAAAAGAGGCATATTTACATTAATAGAACTTTTAATCGTTATATCGATCATTGCCATTCTTGCGGCGCTGCTTTTACCCGCATTGCACAAGGCGAGACAGGCGGCATACAATACAAGCTGCACCAATAATTTGAAACAAATTGTATTAAGCTGCAACACCTATCTGCAGGACAGCAACGAGTGGATACTGGAGGCGCGCACCAGCACCATTGATTATACAAAATGGTTTGACCGTCTCCGGAAAAAGGAATATCTGGGAAAAGCAGGAGACAAGGTTCTGGTCTGTCCGCTTGACAAAACCCCCAGAGTTACGTCATACTGCTACAATGACGGGCTCGGGTATTATACAAAACCGCCACGTAAACTGTCAAGCATCCGCAGTCCAGGCAGAGTTCCATATTTGGGCGACGGCAAGACAAATGAAGATATTGAGTTCTGCATTTCACCATTCAGCACCGGGGGAACTATGGTTCAAATGAATTGTTCTTACCCCTATATGGTCATTAAGTTCTCAGACGGTCAGCCGGTTCAGTGGGGTCTGTCACGCCACAGCCGCAGCGTCAATGTGGGAATGATTGCCGGAAACGTCGGCAAATACCGTGAACCGGAACTTATGCGCGGGCTCTGCTATGAGGGAATTTATCGGTCACACAAAATGTGGTATTATTAAAATAAGGAAAATCATCAATGAAAAAAATCTGGGAAATGACAGCGGCAGGCGCCATGCTCCTGTCCGCACTGCTTCCATTGTCGGCATTGGAACTGGTCAAAGACGGAAAGACGGACTATGTCGTCGTGATCGGGGAAAACGGTCTCTATGACCGCTTTGCGGCAGGAGAATTCACAGAACTCATGCAGAAATCCACGGGCGTGGAGTTCCCCCGGGTGAAATCGGGTTCGAAGGAGGCAGCCGCCGCTCCCAAACGCATTTTCATCGGGGACTCCCCTGAAATGCGCGAAATCTTCGGAAAGGAAAAAACGGAAAAACTGTCCAATCTGGAATCCATTGCCATGGAAAAAGGGGATTCTCTGGCAATTGTCGGCGGAGGAAACCACGGAACGGCATACGGTGTCTATCACTTTCTGGAAGAGGAATTGGGATACCGCTGTTTCAATCCTTTTCCGGGTGGAGAGCGAATCCCACGGTACAGGAATCTCACGACCAGCGGGAGGGAACTTCACAGAAAAATCGCCTTTCCTCTGTTCCGGCATGCGTATATGCTGTATCTGTACAATCCGGATGCGGCGCTTTACATCTACCGGAACAGCGGGAATGCCAATCACCGCAACTCGAAACAGTCCAAACTCAAAGGACTGATCAAAGACGACTGCCCGAGCCTGGACGGGGGACACGGCTTTTTCCTGTATATCCCGGATCAAAGGTATGTCAACTATTACAAGTGGGACCGCCCGAAAAATTATTTTGAAAGCAATCCGGAATATTTCAGCCTGGACCGGAACGGCAAACGCACCAATCGTCTTCAGCTCTGTTTCTCCAACAGAGAACTGCGCAAGGAATTCACGAGACGTGTCATTGAGCGCGGTCGCCGCATGGGCGGACAGGGGTATCTGACGATCGGCGCCAACGACGTGCCGGGTTCTTTCTGCTTCTGCAAAGATTGCATCGCTCTGGAAAAGAAATACGGCACCCCGGCGGGCGCGCTTCATGATTACCTGCCGGAACTTTGCGCCGCCGTTGCAGAAGAGCTTCCCGGAATCCGGATTTCGACCCTGGCATACCGGAAGAAACAGACAGAAATCCCTCCCCGGAATGTGGAAAAAATGCCGGACAACTGGATCTGCGATTTTGCTCCGGTCGATGACGACCAGGGACAATGTCTTGACGGCGAACGCAATGTCGGAACGCTGAACAATCTCAAGAAATGGAGCCGGATCGCCGGACAGATCACATACTGGTATTACATCTGCATTGATTCCGCTCCGTTCGGGCTGGTGGAACGACTCTCGAGAGATATGAAGCTGATGTATGAGAACGGAGTCCGCGGGGTCGGAGTCTGCGGACTGGGCGCTCCGGGAATGTATCCGATGCAGGAATATCTGATGCTGCGGCTGATGATCGATCCATATCAGGACCCGTGGAAGATGGTCGAAGAATACAACCGGCACATGTATGGAGACGCCGCGCCTGAAATGACCGCCTATGTGAAGGAGCTGGAGGAAGTCTGGCTGGAACCTAAAAAACCTGCCGGCCTGAACGAACCGGGGGCAAACATCATGAACTATACCCCGGAACGGCTCATCCGCTGGCAGAAAATGTTCGACGCCCTTGAGAAGAAACTGGAGGGCAAACCGTTTGAACGGAAGAATCTGTCTCTCGCCCGCTGGGATGTCGACATGCTGTCCCTGAACCATTGGAGACAGATCAGAGCTGAATATCCGCAATGCGAATATACCCCGGAATCCATCATTACACGAATGAGGAAGACGGAACTTCCCGGACGATACAGATACAGGAGATTCAATATGAGACAACGTGCGGAAACGGCTTATCTTATCTGCAAGGCGCTGAACAAGCCGCTCCCGCAGCAATTTGCAGAAATGCCTCCGGGCAAGGCAATTCAGATTCCGCAGTGCGGCGGCTATCATAATCAGCCCGATCCGGACGCAGCCTGCGGCGAAGCAAAAACCCAGCCGTTCCGGGACGGGCAGATGAAACAATCCGCAAAGAAAATCGGGTTTGACTTCTACGACAATGCCCAGAAGAAAAACCTGTTCCACGGGACGATCGACGCTTCGAAATGCACACCGGGAAAATATGAACTTTACCGCGTCGCAAGGACGTCGATCCCGCGCGGCGGTCTCCTTGCCTTCGACTCATGGTGGGGAGTCACAGTCCCGCTGGACCCGTATTATCCGGAAGGAGATGAATTCCGGGAATTTGAAATATGGGCATCCCTGAAATTCACCGGGCCGTCTTTCGGCATTGGGACAAAAGACGGAAAAGACCGGATGTACTGTGACCGGATTTTCCTGATCGACACCACAAAATGATATTTCCCATTATAAATTACCATAAGAAAACAGAAAGGGTTCATTATGAAGAAAAAACTTTTCACCGGAATTGCATTGGCAGCCTCCCTGTTTGTCTCCGCGGCGGATACAGATCTGACACTTCAGGAAAACTGGAAACTTGCCAACATCAAAAAAGGCTGCGAAGCGAAATTTCAGAAGAATGAAGACGGTTCACTTACATTGACAACCAACAGTCCCGTATGTTATTTGACTCACCGCCTCCAGTTCAACAAGGAAAAAATGCTGAGAATCGAAGGCACAATAGAATCCAACGACACCTATATGGTCAAACTTTATTTTAACGACTCCTCCGGACGGCTGATCTACACAGATCAGTTTCATATCGTGCCGGAGACCGGTACGGAACTGGCGGAAGCGACAACAGGAAATGAAACATTGCTGAAAGTCAAAGACGCTTCAAAATGGAAAAAGGGGCAATCAATCGCGGTCGGGAAAGGCGGAGAGTTACCGAATCAGCATCTCTATATGGCGCGGAAAGGCATCACTGCAATCACTCCAAAGGAAGGATATTGGGAAGTAAGCCTGAAACAACCGTGGGGCGGAAAATATCCGGCAGGCACCGCTCTCCGGCAGATGTTTTTCAATGACGGCAAACTGTTAATCAATCAGTACCGTCTGCCGGTAAAGACGCAGACTCTCTCCTATACGCTTCAAAACGAATTCACAGATAAAAATGAACCGAATAAATGGTTCCAGGGAGCGGCAAGCGCCGGTCTGACCATCATCATGACAGGCAAAAGCAGTGAAAAGAGCCTGAAACTGACCAATTTGAAGATCAAGGAAATTGAAGGCAACTGGTAACGGCGGGAAACATGCCGGAGAAAATACGGACGGAACGTCTGAGCTCACTTCAGAGACTTGCGGTTCCGTCTGCGCTCCTCGTCCAGCATCCGCTCGATCATGCGGGAGGCGTCTTCAAGCATCTGCTCGTCCGGCATCTTGATCATCGTTTCCTGCGGTGGAGTGAAGAAACGCCTGATCTTATGCAGGAGCGGAGAGCGGCGCCGCGACAACTCGTCCAGTTCACGGCGGACACCACGCAGCTTCTGGACCGGGATACGGCGGTTTCCCAGAATCAGAGCCGCGTTGTAATGGACTTTCGCCTTCCCATACTCACGGATCTGCACGAGCGAACGCGCCAGCCAGACACGGTAAAGAATATTCGACGGAGCCATGCCGACAAGCCGGGTGAAAAGCTCCGCCGAACGTCTGTATTTCCTTGAAACATAAAGATTTTTCGCCTCGCGGCAGGTCATGAAGACGAACGTCTTCTCCAAATCCAGAAACAGGGTCGTGAGGCGCGTATCCTCTGGCGGATCGTTTCCGACGATAAGTTCTTCAAGAGTATCGTCCGCGCCGGTATCCATGATTGAGTCTGCACCGCACGGCGCAGCATAGGAAATCCGGCTTTCAACCAGAATCGTTTCATCATAACTGCGCCGCTTGACCGGATCGGAAAGCGTATCGAAAATCATGACAAGGCGCTTGAACTCCTCGGCCTTTTCCGGCGCATTGCCGAAAAGGTCGGGGTGACACTCTTTCGCCCTTCTGTAATAAGCCTTTTTGACCGCCGTAAAATCACTGTCTACGGCAATGCCGAGCTGCTCGTAATAGTTCATGGACGGTCAGAGACTTCTTCTCCGTTTTCATAGATATAGGCAATGAATTCATGCTCCGTGAACGGAAAACCGTGTTCCCGTGCCAGCGTCAGGAAAGCGTCAATGGCATCTTCCTGCCTCTCAAATTTCGTCTGAAGCTGGAGAGCCTCGTTATGAAGCTCCGGATTGCGTTCCAGCTCCGCATAGAATCGTTTCACATTTTCCTGACTCATAGTTGCCTGCCTTTGAAATAGCGTGTTGCTTTTACATCAAAATAATACAAACTTCGATGATTGCAAATTCAGGAAGACGCATTCTCCTCAAAAAACATGGAAGTATGTTTGAAAAACAGGAGAGGAAGATTATAGTGTTCAGGCTCGTGCAGCCATCAGATATGCATTTCACATCAATCACGGAGCCCTTTTTATTATGATCTACGAAAATACCCCGCAACTCGAAACAGAACGCCTGATTTTGAGAAAACTGACCGATACTCCCGATGACATGAACGCAATGTTCGCAATATTAAGAGATCAGGAGACCAATACCTTTCTGCCATGGTTCCCGGCAAAAGACATGACTGATGCCAGACGACATGCAAAAGAACGTTATTTTGATCTTTACACGGCTCCTTCCGCCTACCGCTATGTCATCTGCCTTAAAAGCGATAATATCCCGATTGGATATGTCGGTTTAAGCGACGGCGACAGTCATGATTTCGGATACGGGCTGCATTCCGGATTCTGGCATCAGGGAATTATTACGGAAGCGGCGAAAGCGGCAGTGGAACGCATCCGGAATGCCGGATATCTCTACATCACAGCTACACATGATGTCAACAATCCACGCAGCGGCAAGGTCATGAAAAAACTCGGAATGAAATACTGCTACAGTTACATCGAACAGTGTATGCCGAAAAACATTACCGTCACTTTCCGGATGTATCAGCTTAATTTCGACCATGATCAGGGGAGAGTCTACAAAGGATATCGGGATAAATACGCCACACACTTCATAGAAGAAAATGTATGAGACAAAACAGGAAAAACAGCCGGACCACTTCAGGTCACAGTCCTTTGCTGTCATATCTTCAGTGATATATGATACCCGGCGTTGCCGGCATTCCTGAAAAAGTCAAAACCACCGGCTCAGCCGGTGGCTTGTTCCAGCCCTATAAGGGCATGATA
>ENA-UOOA01002618-UOOA01002618.1-human-gut-metagenome-genome-assembly--contig:-P61old-NODE-2618-length-24862-cov-15.111702_pt1 | contig 24862 bp, 22 predicted proteins | sample MGYA00242467_ERZ724014 | MGnify/ENA metagenome assembly ERZ724014 | reverse complement strand
ACGGGTTATACAGAATCATGTGCAGAATGGTGGTTTGGTCAGAGATGTTGCGGTATGGCGTCTTTTTTATTTGGTATTCTTTCATCCTTTATAGCGTTTTCAACACATCGGCTACCCGTCGGCAGTGGTTAGGGAACAGTTCCCGCAGCTCCTGTACGGCGTTATCCATAATGTAAGGGTGTCCTACCAGTGAGAGAATGGGAATATCATTATAATTATCCCCGAAGGACATCACTTCCTCCGGTTTTACTCCCATCGCATCACAGATGATCCTCAGTCCGGAGCCTTTATCCGCCAGGGTAAAGTCGATCCACTGGTCCCCGGCTACCGCCACCTGGAAAATCTCTCCCCAACGCTCCCGGAAGTGCTCGATCACCGCACCGGTGCCGCGGCGGCTGAAGGCCGAAACCTTAATAATGGTTTCCGGAATGTTGTCAGGGTCATCCACTACCTCGGTGATATTTCCCACATCCTCCCGCATGTGGCGCAGATATTCCTCATCGCGGGTACATACATAGCAGGTGTTTTCACCGCTTGCGTTAATCTCGCACTCCGGCATCGCCATAATATCCCGGCACAGCTGTACCGCCAGATTGCGTTCCAGCGGCACCTTGCCCCATACCGGGCCTGGATTGCCCGGCCCAAACACCACCGAGCCATTCTCACAGATATAGGCGATCTCATCCTGCACCGGGGCAAACAGCCGCCGCAGGCTGTGGTACTGTCGGCCGCTGGCCGGGCAGAAAAGGATCCCCTTTTCCCGCAGACGCCGGATCTCCTCCAGCGTTTCGGCGTCAATTGATGTTTCCTCGCCATGCAGCAGCGTACCGTCTATATCGCAGGTCACCAGCCGGATCATCTTCTCGTTCCTCCCTTTTGCCGTTTTACCGGCCATATTATAGCACAGCCTGCCCATTTCGGCTACTTCCGACTTTTACTTTTGCGCATATTGGCGAATATATTGTGCTTTTTGTCCAATTTTCAGTAAGTGTTATAGTTATAAATGTCATAATTGACAAACATTAGACTAAGTACTATAATTAAGTAAAGTTTAAGCAAAGTTTATGTAAGGTCATTATCAAATCATTTTTCGGTAATCGCCGCCCTGGGGCGGTCATTATAAAACGACAACTTATGGAGGAGAAAAAAATGAAAAAAGCACTGTCTATGTTGCTGGCCATCATCATGGTCCTCACCCTGATGGTCGGCTGCGGCGAGAAGCCCGCTCCCACTCCCAATGAGGAGCTTTCTGCCGTTCAGCAGATCATCAAAGAAGCCGAAGGCATGACCCTCGAGGAGCTGGCCAAGAAGGCCATCGAGGAGTCCAACGGCAAGACCTTCTACGGCGTCGGCAACTCCAGCCGCGGCAAGAGCGCCCTGCCTCTGTTCATCGAGTACCTGCAGTCCATCGACTCCAGCTACACCCTGAACTTTGAGTGGCAGCAGCCCAAGAACAACAAGATCTTTGAGCAGCTCACCGCTGACTCCCTGAAGGAGACCGGCACCTTTGCCATGACCCTCATTCAGGATGGCAACCAGATCGAGAGCAAGATGGTCAAGACCGGCGTTCTGGATACCTTCATCCCCAAGGATTGGGCTGACGCCAACAACACCACCGCCGATGCCTATGAAGGCTATCTGCCCCTGCAGACCCTCAATAAGGTCTTTATGTATAACTGCGTCGGTGAAAAATCCTATGATAATGTTTGGGATTTCGTAGCCGAGGGCGAGCATGGCCTGTTCATGGATATTGATTCCGAGATCGTGGGCAAGAACTTCCTGTATATGCTTACCCGTGATGATTATTCCACCATGCTCAAGACCGCTTTTGAGGCTCTGCCCGCTGAGGAGCAGGCCTACTTCCAGCCCACCATCGATGCCATGGCTGCCGATGCCGCGAACCTCGGCCTGACCGAGAACGCCAAGTACGGCCTGGCCTGGATCAAGCTGTGGGTCGGCAGCTACAATGCCCAGACCGATGACGGTCCCATCTGCAATACCCTGGTTTCCGATTCCGCCAAGGATCAGTTCGGCCTTCTGGTTTACTCCAAGCTCCGCTCCGTTGAGGAATCCGCTACCGTTTCCAAGAACAACATCAAGGTTGCAGCCTATCAGGATGGCTACACCGGTCTCGGCGGCTATGGCTACTGCCATTACCTGTTTGTTACCGATAACAGCCCCCTGCCCTGGACTGCCTGCGCCTTTATCGCCTACATGACCTGCACCGTTGACGGCTTCTCTGCCTGGGGCAAGGATATGGGCGGCTATTCCTCCAATCCGACCGTTGCTGCCGGCACCGAGGAGAAGTATCATCATCAGGAGGGCGGCTATGTTGACGGCGTCAACACCTTCGACTGCAAGAACGACCGCGGTTATGAATGGTGGGCCGATAAGCTGGTCCTTGAGGATCCCGAATACTGCGCTTCTGTTGCCTTCACCGTAGGCAGCTGGATCGAGGTTCTGGATAAGTACAGCGCGGGCTGATAAAATCACCACGCACTTATCTTTGCGATCTGTTAAGAAGTAAAGAGCGCGCCCCCGGATCGCGTCCAACCGCCGCGCCGGGGGCGTTTCCCTTTTGCAGCCCCCACTCCCCACAAGAGAGGTGATTCCCTACCATGAAACAAGCCGCAGTTTTGCAGGCCAATCCCGCCGCCGTGCGGCGCAATAAGGTCAAGACCTTCTTTTCCAAGCCTCACAATGTCATCCTGCTGCTCATGGGCATTGTGCTCACCATTACCACGGTAGCGCCTATCATTGCCATCGTGCAGGATACCTTCAAGATCCACCCCGGCACCATTGATGCTTACCTGGCCGGCACCTCCCAGGGCTACACCCTGGTCAATTACACCGACCTGTTCACCAGCCCGCTGGCCAAGGCCAACCTGTGGACCCCCCTGCTGAATACCGTTCTGCTTTCGGTCGGCTCCTGCATCGTGGCCATTCTGTTCGGCGGTGTGTTCGCGTTCCTCATTACGCGCACCAATCTTTCCTGCCGCAAATACTTAAGCTCCATCTTTATCTTCCCCTACATCATGCCCCAGTGGACCCTGGCGGTGGTGTGGCAGAACCTTTTTAATTCCAATGCCGTTACCGGCACCAGCAATGGTCTGCTCACCTCTCTATTCAATGTCCAGATGCCCCTGTGGTGGTGCAAGGGGCTCTTCCCCAGCTTGATCGTTCTGGGCATGCACTATGCGCCCTTTGCCTATATCCTCATCGGCGGCATCTTCCGCAATATGGATGCGAACCTGGAGGAAGCCGCCACCATCCTGGATACCCCCAAGTGGAAAACCATGTTCCGCATCACCCTGCCCATGGTAAAGCCCGCCATCCTCTCCACCATTCTGCTGGTATTCGGCAGCTCCATGGGCTCCTACCCCGTCCCGCACTATCTGGGACTTGCCACCCTTTCCACCAAGTATGTATCCATGAACTCCAAGTATACCGGCGAAGCCAGTATCCTTGCCATCATCATGATGATCTTCGGCGTGGCCATCATGCTGCTCAATCAGCGCAGCCTGAAGAGCCGCAAAAACTACACCACCGTCACCGGCAAATCCGGCCAGATCTCCAAGATCAACCTGGGACGCACCGGTCGCGTGGTCATCGCCGTCATCCTTATCATCATCACCTTCTTCACCAGCATCTTCCCCATCATTTCCTTCGCGTTCGAGACCTTCCTGCCCAACCCCGGCGATTACAGCTTCCTGTACACCGGCGATGCCAATAACCTGACCACCAAGTGGTGGGTCACCAGCGAGAATGTGACCGAAAACGGCATGTACGGGCAAAAGGGCATCCTCTACAACAACACCATTTGGACGGCCTTCAAGGGCACCATGCTCGTCAGCGTCAGCTGCGCGCTCATCGCCGGCACCATCGGCACTCTTATCGGCTACGCCGTCAGCAAGAACCGCCGCAGCCGCTGGGCTAACTATGTTAACAGCGTGGCGTTCCTGCCCTACCTTATGCCGTCCATCGCGGTGGGTGTCGCCTTCTTCATCCTATTCTCCAATCAATACTTTAACCTGTTCAATACCTACGCTCTGCTTATCATCGCGGGCACCATCAAGTACATTCCCTTTGCCAGCCGCAGCTCGCTCAATTCCATGCTGCAGCTCTCCGGCGAGATTGAAGAAGCCGCCGTCATTCAGGATGTCCCCTGGATCAAGCGCATGACCCGCATCATCATTCCCATCCAGAAGTCCTCCATCATCAGCGGCTATCTGCTGCCGTTTATGACCTGCCTGCGCGAGCTGAGCCTCTTCATGCTGCTGTGCGTCCAGGGCTTCATCCTCTCCACCACGCTGGATTACTTTGATGAAATGGGTCTGTACGCCTTCTCCAGCGGCATCAATCTCATCCTCATCGTCACCATTCTCATCTGCAATGCCCTCGTCAATAAGGTCACCGGGGCCAGCCTTGATAAGGGAATAGGAGGTTAAACCATGCCAGAGATCAAACTTGAACACATCACCAAGCGTTGGGGAAAATTCTACGCGGTGGAGGACCTGAACCTCACCATCGCCGATAACTCCTTCGTCACACTGCTGGGCCCTTCCGGCTGCGGTAAAACCACCACCCTGCGCATGATCGCGGGCCTGGAAACCCCCACCAGCGGCCGCATCACCATCGGGGATCAGGTCGTATTCGATAGCGCCATGGGCATCAATGTTCCCGCCAATAAACGCCGTGTCGGCTTCCTGTTCCAAAACTACGCCCTATGGCCCAATATGACCGTTTACGAGAACATCTCCTTTGGCCTTACCAATGTCAAGGAGGACCTGCCCAAAATTGATTTCGACACCCGCGTCAACGCCCGCCTGGCGGAGATCCTCTCTGCCCCCGGCGAGGTGACCAAGGTACTGGCGGAATGCCGAGACAAAAAGGGCAAGCTGGATGACAAAAAAGCCCTGCTCAAGCTCATCGATACCTTTACCATCAGCCAGTTTACTGCCAAAAAGCTATTGGGCTACCACTTGGAAGATGGCAAAGATGTCAGTGCCGAAGCCGCCGCCCTGCGAGAAAAGGCGGAAGCCGCCCGTAAAGCACTGGAGGCCACCGGCGGCAGCTACGATGCCGATTATGCCATCTATAAGGACGGCCAGCCCGTCACCGAGGTGCGCAAGCTCACCAAAGAGGAAATTGACCTGACCGTGCGCCGTGTGGCCCGCATCGTCAAGATTGGCATGTTTATGGACCGCTACCCCGCCGAGCTTTCCGGCGGCCAGCAGCAGCGCGTCGCCATCGCCCGCACCCTGGCGCCGGAGCCCTCCGTCCTATTCATGGATGAGCCGCTCTCCAACCTGGATGCCAAGCTGCGCCTGGAAATGCGCTACGAGCTGCAGCGTCTGCATGTCGAAACCGGCTCTACTTTCGTCTATGTTACCCACGACCAGATGGAAGCCATGACCCTCGCCACCCAGATCTGTCTCATCAATAACGGTGTACTGCAGCAGTACCAGCCGCCTCTCACCGTCTACAACCACCCGCAGAACCTCTTTGTAGCGGATTTCGTCGGCAATCCCTCCATCAACTTTGTGGAGGCCAAGGGCGCCCAGCAGCCGGATGGCAGCATCACTCTCGATATTTTGGGCGGTGTCAAGGCCGTATTCCGTCCCCGCGAGGGTCTGGATCTCGCCGCCTGGTTTGCCGAGCGTGACCGCAAGGCCGCCGCGCACGCCGCCGAGCGTCTGGCCAAATCGCAGGAAAAGGGCTATGTGGAAAAGGGCAACAAGGACGAACCCTTCCGCTACCACATCGCCAAGGTCGAGGAGGAGGACGACTCCCTGCAGGAGGAACCCGTCCTCACCAATGAGGATCTCGTTCTCGGCATCCGTCCCGAGTTCCTCAACATCACCAGTGAAGCCCCCCTCAAGGGTGAAATTTACGGCGCCATGCCCACCGGTATGGAATCCACCATCAAGGTTTATGTCAATGGGTTCCTGCTCACCGGCGTGGTATTCGGCAGCAGCCTGTTCACCATCGGGGAGCAGCACAGCATCAGCTTTACCGGCCACCACATCATGCTGTTCGACCGTCAAAGCGGCGACTGCATCGCTCTCGGCTCTCTGGAAACCCTCTGATTTCTCCTCCCTATATAAAAAGCGCCCCCGTCCCGGATTGGGATGGGGGTACGCTTTTTTTAAATTTCCGCTTGCCGCGCAATCCAGCGTGCGCTCCTTCCGCTTACCGTCGCACCGCCCCCGCTTCGCTGGGGGGGCGGCGCTCCCCGCTTCAGGAGCGCACACCCGCTTTCTGCTGCTTATTCGTTCAGATCTTCTCTACACCCAGCGTGGCCTTTTCGCCGTTCAGGTCCCACTCCTTGGTATAGCCCACAGGGGTACCCACCGTCAGGCTCTCTGCCAGCGTCGCGCCGGTGATCTCCGCCTTTCTCGCTTCCGCCACAGCGGTCACCTTCTCGCTGCCCTCCATGGTGATGCGGATATGATCTGTCACCTCGAAGCCCGCTTCCTTACGCATGGTCTGCACCTTGCTGATGATCTCCCGCATGAAGCCTTCCTCGATGAGTGCCGGGGTCAGCACGGTGTCAATGGCAACGGTGATGTCACGGTCGGATACGGTATAGAAGCCCTCCCGCTGCGTTGTCTCGATCAGCAGATCATCGGCGGTCAGCTCCACCGGCCCCTCACCAAAGTCAAAGCTCAGCTTGCCTTCGCTGTCCAGAATCGCCTTGGCAGCACGGCCGTCCAGGTTCGCCAGCGCCTCGCGGATCTTGCCCAGCTGCTTGCCGTACTTGGGGCCAACAGTCTTCAGCTGCGGCTTAAAGTTGTAGCTCACAAAACCCTCCACCTCTTTGGTGAAGATGACCTCCTTGATATTCAGCTCCTCCCGGATGATATCCATATAGAAGCCGTCCAGGTCCTTATCGGCCTTCACATACATCTCGGCCAGCGGCTGGCGGTTCTTGCGGTTGGCGCCGTTGCGGGCGGCGCGTCCCAGCTCCACGATGCGGATGATCTCATCCATCTTGCTTTCCAGCTCTTTGTCGATCCACTTTTCCTCCACGGTGGGGAAGTCGCACAGGTGGATACTCTCGGGCGCGGTCTTATCGATGCTCCGCACCAGGTTCTGGTAAATCTCCTCGGCAAGGAACGGTACCATCGGGGCGGCGGTCTTGGCGATGGTCACCAGCGCCGTATACAGCGTCATGTAGGCGGCCACCTTATCGGCCTCCATCCCGGGCGCCCAGTAGCGCTCACGGCCGCGGCGCACATACCAGTTGCTCATCTCGTCCACAAAGCCCTGTAGGGCCTTTGCCGCCTCGGGGATGCGATAGTTCGCCAGGTTGTCATCCACCGCCTGTACGGTGCTGTATAGGCGGGAAAGCAGCCAGCGGTCCATCACCGTCAGGTCGTCGGGGTTCAGGGTGTATTTTGTCGCGTCAAAGTTATCAATGTTCGCGTACAGCACAAAGAAGGCATAGGTGTTCCACAGCGTACCGATGAACTTCCGCTGACCCTCGATGACCGCCTTGCCATGGAAGCGGTTGGGCAGCCACGGGGCGGAATTGATATAGAAATACCAGCGGATCGCGTCGGCACCGTAGGTCTCCAGCGCCTCAAAGGGATCGACCGCGTTGCCCTTGGATTTACTCATCTTCTGCCCGTTTTCGTCCTGCACATGCCCCAGCACAATGACATTCTTAAAACAGGCCCGGTTGAACATCAGGGTGGAAATGGCGTGCAGCGAATAGAACCAGCCGCGGGTCTGATCCACCGCCTCGCTGATGAAGTCGGCAGGGAACTGCGCCTCAAACAGTTCCTTATTCTCAAAGGGATAGTGATGCTGCGCGAAGGGCATGGAGCCGGAATCGAACCAGCAGTCAATGACCTCCGGCACACGGTGCATCTTCTTGCCGCACTTGGGGCAGCGGATGGTCACGGCATCAATGAAAGGACGGTGCAGCTCGATGTTCTCGGGGCAGTCGTCGCTCATCTCCTTCAGTTCCTTAATGGAACCAACGGCATGGCGCTCGCCGCATTCGCACTCCCAGATGTTGAGGGGGGTGCCCCAATAACGGTTGCGGCTCAGGCCCCAGTCCTGAATATTCTCCAGCCAGTCCCCGAAGCGGCCCTTGCCGATGCTTTCGGGGATCCAGTTGATGGTATTGTTATTGCGGATGAGGTCATCCTTCACTGCCGTCATCTTGATGAACCAGCTCTCGCGGGCATAGTACAGCAGGGGGGTATCGCAGCGCCAGCAGAAGGGATAATCATGCTCAAACTTGGGGGCATCGTACAGCAGACCCCGGCTCTCCAGGTCCTCCAGTACCTTGGGGTCGGCGTCCTTCACAAACAGCCCCGCAAAGGGCGTTTCCTCGGTCATATGGCCCTTGCCATCCACAAACTGCACAAATGGCAGGTCATAGCGGCGGCCCACCTGGGCGTCGTCCTCACCAAAGGCCGGCGCGATGTGAACGATGCCGGTACCGTCGCCCATGGTAACATAGTCGGCGCAGGTCACATAAAAGCCCTTTTTCTTCTGCTTTTCGGCGCACTCGGCAGCGCAGGTGAAAAGCGGCTCATATTCCTTATATTCCAGTACGGTGCCGGGCATCTCTTCCAGCACCTCGTAGGCTGGGGCGTCCTCGGTCTTCAGCCGTCCCAGTACGGTATCCAGCAGCGGCTGCGCCATGTAGTAGGTGTAGCCATCGGCCGCCTTTACCTTACAGTAGGTGTCCTTGGGATTCACACACAGCGCCACATTACTGGGTAGGGTCCAGGGGGTGGTGGTCCACGCCAGGAAGTACGCATCCTCGTCCTTTACCTTAAAACGCACAATGGCACTGCGCTCCTTTACCGCCTTATAGCCCTGCGCCACCTCGTGGCTGGAAAGCGGGGTCCCGCAGCGGGGGCAGTAGGGCACGATCTTAAAGCCCTTATATAGCAGCCCGCGATCGTAAATACTCTTCAGTGCCCACCATTCGCTTTCGATGTAGTTGTTATCATAGGTGACATAGGGGTTATCCATATCCGCCCAAAAGCCGACGGTGCGGGAAAAATCTTCCCACATGCCCTTGTATTTCCACACGCTTTCCTTGCAGTGCGCAATAAAGGGCTCCAGGCCGTATTTCTCGATCTGATCCTTGCCGTCCAGCCCCAGCTTCTTCTCTACCTCCAGCTCTACCGGCAGGCCGTGGGTATCCCAGCCGGCCTTGCGGGGCACCATATAGCCCTTCATGGTGCGGTAGCGGGGGATCATATCCTTGATAACGCGGGTAAGCACATGCCCGATGTGGGGCTTGCCGTTGGCCGTGGGGGGGCCGTCATAAAAGACATACGGGGTGCCCTTCTTGCGGGAATCAATGCTCTTTTCAAAGATATGCTCCTCTTCCCAGAAGGCCTCTATCTTCTTTTCCTGCTCCACAAAATTCACATTGGGAGAAACGCTCTGGTACATTTCGTATTTACTCCTTTCGTCTTGCCATTCCTTTTGTTTCGGTCTGCGGCAGGGCGGTCTTTCGGCTTACCTTCCCGGCGGCACGGCAAAAACGGTGTTGGGCTGCGTTGCCTTGCCCATCATCCGTTTTTCCCTTGCTCCGCCTTTTCGGTCTACCAATAAAAACCGCCCCATCCCATAACAGGACGGAGCGCCACGCACTTCGCTTATCAACCACCTATTACGCCGCACAGGGTATGCGGGAACCCGCTAACGGGGGATATCCGGAGAGCCCTACTCACCAATTCGGCGTTCAGGCCTCAGCTCAGGAGTGATCTTCCCGCACCGGACTTCGGCGCCGCGCTTTCACCATCCGCGGCTCGCTATGGCCTTTGTCATCGGGGGTACTGTCTCCGTCACAGCCTTTTATTACTACTATTAACGGGCTCATTTTAGCATAGTTTTACCGGGATTGCAACCCCTCCTCCGCTATGCTATAATAAAATTAGACTATATTAGTACGAAATGGAGGAACCAAATATGAAACTGGCCGAAGCCTTGCAGGAGCGTGCCGATCTCAACCGCCGCATCGAGCAGCTCCGCTACCGTCTTAGTAATAATGTCCTGGTGCAGGAGGGCGAAAAGCCCCTGGAGGACCCCGCCGCCTTGCTGGAAGAACTGGAAAGCTCCTTCACCCGCCTGGAATGGCTCATTGCCCGCATCAATCTCACCAACTGCGCCGTCAAGGTCGAAGGCCGCTCCCTCACCGAGCTCATCGCCCGCCGCGATGTGCTCTCCCTGCGGGCGGAAGCCTACCGCCGCCTGGTGGAGGAAGCCAGCCAAAATACCCACCGCGCCACCCGCACCGAGATCAAGATCCTTTCCGCCGTCGATGTCCCCGCCCTGCAGCGGCAGGCCGATGATGCCTCCCGCGAGCTGCGCCTTCTGGATAACACCCTGCAGGCCACTAACTGGACCGCCGACCTGATGGAATAAGCAGAACGGCACAGTGGTAGCTTTCGGGTGTGGGCGTGATCTCCGCGACTGAGAATGAGTTCGCAAGCATTGGTTGTGCGAGGGCAGCACAGGGTTCGATTCCCTTTTTCATCGTTATGCCCCAATCGTGTATCCATGCATTGTTAATGCTTCATCGTTACTCCCTATCGCCGACCGAAAGTGAGGGCGGGTACGGGGCTTTGCCGTTTATAAAGAAAGTCCGGCTTCGGCCGGGCTTTTTCCTTTCCCTCCTGCTCGGAGGGAGGGAACCTTTCATAAGATACAAGTAAGGGGGAACCCTCTCTTGCGGGGTTCCCCCTCTTTGCAAAACAATCCGCCGGATCATTTTACAAATTCAACCCCTTTCGGAGCGCCCTCCGGTATAGGGGATTTCGCGCTCTGCGGAGCGCGCCCAAATGCGCTGCCTTTGGAAACCGCAAGCCTTTTATAAAAGGCTTGACCGAAAATTTCACATCTCTATATCAAAAGGCTCCCCGCCTCTCGGCAGGGAGCCTCGCCTTTTACTTACGCCTCGTTCTTCTTTTCGCCGTTCAGCCGGTTGATCTCTTCCTCCTCCAGCACACGGTAGGCCACCTTGCCCACCAGTGTCTTGGGCAGCTGCTCACGGAATTCGATCTCATACGGCATCGCGTATTTCGCGATATTCTTGCGGCAGTACGCCATCAGAATATCCCGGTACTCGTCGCAGGGCTTCAGGCCCGGCTTCAGCATCACAAAGGCCTTTACCTTCTGCATCTTCAGGCTGTCCGGCACACCGATAACACAGCTCATCTGCACCAGGTCATGCGCGTCCAGAATGTTCTCCAGCTGGCTGGGATATACATTGTACCCGCTGGTGATGATCATGCGCTTGATGCGCTGCTTGAAGTAGATAAACCCATCGTCATCCATATAACCTAGGTCACCGGTGTGCACCCACACCCGCCCATCGGGATGGGTCTGCAGGGTCTGTGCAGTCTCCTCGGGATGGCCCACATATTCCATCATCACGGTCGGACCGCTGATGCAAATCTCACCCTCCTCGCCGTAGGGCAGGCTCTCCTGGGTACCGGGCTTCACAATGTCATAATAGGTATCGGGGAACGGCAGGCCGATGGAGCCCTCCTTCGCCATATGGGTGGGAGTCAGGCAGCTGGCGGTCACACACTCGGTGGTGCCGTAGCCCTCCCGCACCTGAATGACCGCGTGGTGGTCAAACAGGAACTTGTCAAACCGCTTTTTCAGCTCGATGGAAAGGCTGTCGCCGCCGGAGAACACACCCTTCAGGAAGCTTAGGTCGGCGCCGTCCATGGTGGGGACACGCAGCAGCGCCTCATACAGGGTAGGCACGCCGGCTATAAAGTTGCACTTATGCTTCAGGATCAGCTTGGCGTAGCTCTGGGGGGTAAAGCGGGGCACCAGCACGCACCGGCCGCCCTGGGAGAGCATCGAGTGAATGGAAACGCCCAGGCCAAAGCCGTGGAACATCGGCATCACGGCCAGCATCTTATCGCCGGGGCGGAACATCGGGTTGGTGGCAATGATCTGCTGCCCCAGCGCGTTAAAGTTGAGGTTGGAAAGCAGGATTCCCTTGGTAATACCGGTGGTGCCGCCGCTATACAGAATAACGGCCGCGTCCTTGCCTTCCTTCTTCACCTTGTACTTCCAGCGGTAGCGGTTGCCCATCTGGAAAAACTCTTTCCAGCGGATAATGGGCGCGTCGGCCGGGATCTTCTGGATCTTTCTGCCCTCGGTCAGCATATAGCCCACCTTGATGGGCTTGGAAAGCTCATCCTTGATGCTGGCGATGATAACATTATTCAGGCTCTCCACATTCTGCCGGATGGCCTCAAACTTGTGATAGAATTGATCCAGCGTCAGCGCGCAGATGCTCCCGGATTCCTTCAGGTAGAATTCGATTTCCTTCTCGCTGGAAAGGGGGTGCACCATATTGGCAATGCCGCCCACCAGGTTTACCGCGTAGAACATAATAACGGTCTGCGGGCAGTTGGGCATACAGATGGTGATCTTATCCCCTTCACGGATGCCGATGGCCTTCAGGGCACGGGCGCACAGGTTTATCTGCTCCACAAACTTTTTGTAGGTGGTGCTGCGGCCCATAAAGTCATAGGCAATATAGTCAGGATATTTCTCGGCGATCTTCTCCACCGCCTCATACATACTTCCCTGGAAGTAATCCAGCGTCGCGGGCACATCGCCCAGGTTGGCGATCCATGGGGTTCTGGTCTCAGTGATGGTCATAGTCTACCTCCTCATTGGCGGGGCGCTCCAGCAGTTCAGGGTGCTCCAGCAGATATTTCAGCAGCTTGATGCTCTTGGAATAATAATAGCCGTCCGCCAGGCGCTCATCTATGGTCAGCCCCAGGTCCAGCGTCTCACGCATTTCATAGCTGCCGTCAGCGGTAAAGTAGGGCGCCGTCTTCTTTTCGCCCACAATGCAGAACAGCGAGCAGGTGCCCCAGTTGGTCAGATGGTGGTAGCCGCACTTCAGCCCAATGGAGCCGAGATTGGAAAGCACCACCGAGGAATAATAGGGGTCGCTTTCCACCATGCTTTTGGGCACCCAGCCGTGGCGGTCCAGCCAGCAGATGGTCTTGATCGCCGTTTTGGAAAGCCAGCGGGGCATCTTGTTCAGGATATCCATAGCGCCCTCGGTAGAGTCCCCCGTTTCCTCGCTGCGGCAGTTCATTATCTTCTTAAAGAGCTGCTCATGCAGGGTGTCCACCGTTTCCTCATCCTTTGCGTGGATAAAGGCCAGCGATTCGCCGCCGTTATCGCTGAATTTCTTCTTGACGATAAAGGAGGCGGTCACCTCATTGCGTTGGTAAAAGTTGCAGTTGGCAATAAAGCGGTTCAGCTTCGGCCGCAGCGTAATGGTCTTGATAAGCGCCGCGGTGATGATGTGAAACATGGTATAGGGGAATACTTCCTCCCCCTCGTTCTTCTTTTTCAGGTACTCATTGATGGGGGTCAGGTCCACCCGCAGCCCAATGTAGGCCTCATTATCGCAGCGGTTCGGGTAGATAATGCCCGTAATGTAGTGCAGGGAATCCAGCTCCCGCAGCAGGCGCCCGTCCCGGCGGTCTCCTCTGCGGCGTTTATACTGCTCTGCCATTCGTAGTTACTCCTTTTCTTCTGTCTTTTTCCCTAAAAGCCCGCCTACCGCGCCGGTCAGCAGCTTCTGCGCCTTCTCGGCCATCTGCCGCAGCGTTACCCGCTGGGCCGTCAGCCAATCGTAGTACATCGAAAGAACGCCGGAAACCGCGAAATCCGCCGCAGCCTCCACATCCTCCTCTCCCACCTCGGCACCGGCATTTTCCGTTATCTCATCCTTCACCATCTTGGCAATGGAATTTTTCAGCCGGTACATCAGGAAGTAGCGGGAGCGCCGGTTTTCCAGGTAGCAGGAGTAGGTCTCGTGCTCCTGCAGGGCCTTGTCCACCCGGCTCAGGATGGTATAAAGGTCGTGCCGGTTATCCCAGATGTCGCTTTGCGCCAGCTGGGCCATCACCCATCCCTCTATCTCGTTTTCCAGCTCCTGCAGCGCCTCATCCACACTGGCATAGTGCAGGTAAAATGTCTTTCGGCTGATCTGCGCTTTCTCGGTCAGCTCCGAAACATTGATCTGGGAAGCGTCCTTTTGGTTCAGCAGTGAGAGCAGTGCGCAGCGGATAGCCTCCCGGGTACGCAGCATGCGTTTATCCATGGGCTGGCTGGCCGTTGTCATCGCTCTCACTCCTTTCTGGGAAAAATCTAACTTTCCATGCTTTTCGCGGGCGCGGTTCACCCCCACGGAAGCATCGTAAGGCCGATTATAATACACACAGTGTGTATTTGTCAATTTATCCCCCCGCACTTTTCACCCAACCTTCACCCAATGGGGTGCTTTCCGCCCCCCGCCGCCCCCTGCAAACCGCAAAATCCGGGCCGCAGGCCGCCCGCCGCCCAGCGGCGGGCAAACGGACTCCGCCCGTTTCGGCGGCTCCGCCGCCGGGCCTGCGGCCCGCCCCCCCCGCCAACGTTGGCCCCCCCGAGGCCGGCCGGCCGGGGGGCGCGCCCGGCGGGGGGGGCGCCGCCAACTTTTCCCCCACAAACTCCCCCCAACCGGCAAAAACACCCGGCAGGGACGGCCCCACCGGGTGATGCTTTCGCGGTATTCGGTTATCTCACCCGCACCAGCTCGTATCTGCGGGTCCCCACCCCTATCTTCTCGGCGTGCTCCAGGCAGGTACGCCAGTCGGTTTCGGGGGAATTGTTGGTAAAATGGTCGTGGTGGTCGCAAAAGTCCTCGGCCGCCATGTTATCGGCCAGCTGGCTGTCCGGCAGCGGCTGCTGACGGTTGCAGGCGTCCGCACAGGCTTCGTCCAGCGCCACCGGGTCAAAGCTCGCAAACATCCCGATATCCGGCAGGATGGGGGCGTCGTTGGTCGGGCAGCAGTCGCAGCTCGGGCTGATATCAATGACCATGTTGATGTGGAAGCCGGGGCGTCCCGCCAGAACGGCCTTGGTGTACTCCGCCAGCTTCCGGTTCAGCAGCTCGCCCGCATTAAAGTTATTGTTCCTGATCGCATCAAAATTGCAGTGCCCGATGCAGCGGCCGCAGCCCACGCATTTTTCCTCATCGATCACCGCCTTGCGGTCCTCCCCGTAGGAGATGGCACCCTGGGCGCAGTTCCTGGCGCAGGCGCCGCAGCCCCGGCACCTTTTGGGGTTCACCGAAACCTTGCCGCTGCAATGCTGCTCCATTTTGCCGGCACGGCTGCCGCACCCCATGCCGATATTTTTAATGGCGCCGCCGAACCCGGTGGAATCGTGCCCCTTAAAGTGGGCCAGGCTGATGAAAATATCGGCGTCCATCACCGCGCGGCCTATTTTGGCAGCGGTCACATACTCGCCGCCCTCCACCGGCACCTCTACCTCATCGGTGCCCTTCAGTCCATCCGCAATGATGATCTGGCACCCGGTGGAAAGGGGCGAAAAGCCGTTTTCCTGTGCCGCCTCCAAATGCTCCAGGGCGTGCTTGCGGCGGCCCACATACAGGGTATTGCAGTCGGTCAAAAAGGGAATACCGCCCAGCTCCTTTACCACATCGGCCACTGCCTTGGCATAGTTCGGCCGCAGGAAGCTCAAATTGCCCGGCTCGCCGAAATGCAGCTTGATGGCCACAAACTTTTTCTCCATGTCTATATCGGCAATCCCCGCCGCGCGGATGAGCCGCTGCAGCTTTTTGGGGAGATTGTCTCCGTCACGGGTTCGCAGGTCGGTATAATACACTTTTGCTGGGTTCATGGGGGTCCCTCCTTGTTTTGGCTTCCGGCTCTATTTTACCGCAGCTTTCCCCTCCTGTCAAAGGGCTTTTCCGAGGCGGCGGGCGGCGGTTTTTCTTCTCCGCGGGTCTTTGCAGGGGGATGGCTCCGGCCCGCAGGGCGCCCCGGCTTCGCCGGGGCCGGCGGCCCTGCGGGGCATCCCCCTCTTCGAAGTCTTTTCTTTTCCCTCAAGTCCTGCTTACTCCTTCGGTACAGGCTTGATGACCCCGGCGGGGCTATCCACCGCGATGATGTTCTCATCAATGGAAACCGGTTCTCCGGCCATATCCCGCTCAAAGATGTCTTTCATGCCGTTTCAATCCTCCGTTATTTTCTGTCCAATATGCATCTTCCGCCGCCATTCAGGCGGTGCGCCGTCATCGCTCCAGTATTCCTCCAGCCGCAGAATCTTCTCTCCCTGCCACCGAAAAAATGAGATCGCCCGTACCGAAAATTCCTCCGACCAAACTCGCGTGACCGTCACACTGCCCTCCGCCGTATCCAGCATCTTTTCGATCTTCCCATTCCATTTTCCCGGATATTCGCAGTTTGCACGCAGGTACTCCTCCACGGAAAAACGCTCGTTGGTATTGGGCCATAGCACCACGGCTCCCTCCGCAAAAAATCCCCGCAGCGGGTCTCTTTCCTGCGCAGCCACTGCCCGCCAGAATGCTGCCAGTATCGCTTTTCGCTCCATATGCTCCTCCTCTACTCATTCCTGTTGCCCTGCCGCCGCCAGCAGCGCCGCCCTTTCATTGGGCAGGGTGCCGCTTTGCACCAGCCGCAGCAGCAGCCGCAGGGCCTCCCCCACCGCCGGCCCGGAAAGCCCCAGCCCCATCAGGTCACAGCCGGTTATGGCCAGCTGCCGCACCGTAAAGCAGGCGTCTTGCTCCTTCGCCTCCCGGAAGGCCGCCAGCAATGCCCGGTAATAAGGCTCCGCCTCCTCCGGGTGGGCCTGTCCCAGGGTATCGGCCCGGCGCAGCGCGGCAAACCGCAAAAAGCGCTTTTCCCCCCAGCGGCCGGCCCACCGGGTGGCCATCTCCACCGTGGCCGGGAACCGGATATCATGTATTTTGATCAGCTCGGTCACCTCGGTGATAAGCCTCGTTTCCGCATGCAGCCGCCGCAGGATCTTCTCTGCCGTTGCGGCGCTTCGCTCCTGGTGCCCCTTAAAGTGCCGGATCCCCTCCTCATCGGTGGTGCAGCAGCTGGGCTTTTCCACATCGTGCAGCAGGGCGGCCCAGCGCAGCGCCGGCTCCGCCGGGATATTCTCCAACACCGTCAGGGTGTGCTCCCAAACATCTTTCCTGTGGTGGGGGTTATTCTGCATAAAGCCCACCATCGGCAGCAGCTCCGGCAGCACCACCCCAATGACATCAACATACTCCCGCAGCACCGGGGCGGCAGCCGGACCGCACAGCAGCCTTTCCAGCTCGGCCTTCACCCGCTCCGGAGAAAGATTTTTCAGCCGGGGGGCATTCCCGCGCAGGGCGGCAGCCGTTCCCGGCTCGATCTCAAACCCCAGGACGGCGGCAAACCGCAGCCCCCGTAAAATGCGCAGGCCATCCTCGGCAAAGCGGCAGTCTGGTTCCCCCACCGCCCGAATGAGCCGGTTTTTCAGGTCAGCCTGCCCACCAAAGGGATCGATGACCTCGCCGGTTTTGGCATTCAAAGCCATGGCCCCTATGGTAAAATCCCGCCGGGCCAGGTCCTCCTCCAGCCCCACCCCAAAGGTGACGGCATCGGGGTGGCGGCCATCGGTATAGCTCCCCTCCCCCCGGAAGGTCGTCAGCTCCACCGGGTATTCCCCGGCCAGCACTGTTATGGTCCCGTGCCGCACCCCGGTTTCTATCACCCGGCAGCCGCTCAGCAGGGCCTCCGCCTGCTCCGGCCGGGCCGCGGTAGTCACATCCCAGTCATGGGGCTGCTTTCCCAGCAGCAGGTCCCGCACAGCGCCCCCCACCGGGTAGGCCGCAAAGCCGCCCCGGCGCAGGGTCTCCAGCAGCTCCTTTACCGCCGGCGGGATCTTCCCCGGCTCTATATACGCGCGCGCACTCATCGGGATGCCCCCTTTCCTAGTTCTATTATAGCAAAAACCCCTCGCCGCCAAAAGCATACAAATCGTATCATCGCATTGTATTATACAAAATGTACTTTATCATGGGGAAAAAGCAGCAAAATTCCTGCCAAAAGCCACCGGGCAGCAAAAAAGTTCTTGCTTTTGGCCGCAAACTTTGATAAGATACTAATGTTGCATGATTATATTGCCCTATAAGGAGGTGCAGACAAATGGCAAAATGCGAAATTTGTGGTAAGGGCGTCACTTTCGGTATCAAGGTTTCTCACTCCCATCGCCGTGCGAACCGTACCTGGAAGCCCAATGTCAGACGAGTAAAGGCAGTTGTAAACGGTACTCCCTGCCGTATCTACGCCTGCACCCGCTGCTTGCGTTCCGGCAAAGTAGAGAGAGCCGTCTGATGCTCCCCATTTACCCCCGCAAATAAAGCTCCTGTCCCGCTGTGGCAGGAGCTTTTTTCTATCCTTTTGCCGGGGCATATTCTCATTTCGCCTGCCGGCGGGGCGGGGCCTTTTGCAAAGGCATAGATTGCACGGCTATCGCCGAGGTGGCACTTTTGAATCGCCAAAAGTGCCCAAAAGCGACTTGGGGTAAACCCCAAGACCCCGACGCACCGGAACGCCCGCCCGGAAGGGCTATGCCCTCCCGGAGCGTAGGCTAAACGGTGCTTATAGGGTGCCACGGCGTATTTGCCCCCACCCTGTTCCCCTCCCCCCGTGGCGGGGGAGGGGCCGTCTGGGCAAATAGCTGCTTGTTCAATTCATAGGCTCGGCAGCATGACTTTCTGCTATCGATTTGCAGTAACCAAATTAAAAATCAACCTTATAAGCGTCGTCTAATCCCGCTCCGGGAAACCGTTGCTTTGGCTTTCCGGGCAGGGCAAAAGGGGGCCCCACAAGGTCGCAAGACCTTGTGGGGAGAGGAGGATGCACCGCAGCGGGGAGGACTGCCCAAAGTGAGGCACAGGGTCAGTCCGACTCAAGCGGAGGTTGCGTCCGACGAGCGTACGGGTCTTTAGGGCGGAGCCCTGAATGACTTTTGCCTACTTTTCTTCATAGAAAAGTAGGGCCCCGGCGGCGAGCCGTACAAGCCGTCACCCTCCGGCGACTCCGCGACGCCTTTAGGCGACCACAAATTCAGCCCCCGCGGCGAGCGGTGCTCACCAAGCCTTGCAAAAGGCCCCGCCCCGCCGAAGGCGAGATGAAACTTTGGCATAATTTGTGTCATCAATCCCTCCGGCTCATTTCTTTCGCCACCTCCCTTTACACAAGGGAGGCTTTCGCCGGGCAGGCCCCCGCAAACCTGGCTTAGCCTCTTTTCGCTTTCCTTTTCCCGTAAAAGGAATCCCCAATGTTCACGCTTTGTTCGCTTGTGTTCCCGCCGCTTTTGGTATATAATAAATTGGTATAATTCTGTACCGGAAAAAGGGAAGGAGCCCCTATGTTCAATCAATCGCTATTTACCTACCTGGTGCGCGCCATGGTGCTGCTCACCGCCATTCCCATCCACGAATGCGCCCATGCCTGGGCCAGCAATAAATTGGGTGATCCCACCGCCAAAAATTTGGGGCGCCTCACCCTCAATCCCCTGCCGCACCTCGATCTTATCGGCTCGGTGCTCATGCTCTTTACCGGCTTCGGCTGGGCCAAGCCCGTCCCGGTGACCACCCGCAACTTCAAAAATGTCAAAAAGGGCATGATTCTCACCGCCCTGGCCGGCCCCGCCGCCAATATCCTGCTGGCGCTGCTTTCCCTCATCCTGTATAAGCTGTGGTGCTACTTCCTTTATCCTCTTCTCGCCATCAATTTCACCACCGCTTCCGCCATCGCGCAGATCTTCTACATCATGTGCCTTTTGAACATCAACCTAGCGGTGTTCAATCTCATCCCCATTCCCCCGCTGGATGGCAGCCGGGTACTGACCGCCGTACTGCCCGCCCGCCTTTACTACAAGGTGATGCAGTACGAGCAATACATCATCTACGGTGTGTTCATCATCCTCATGCTGGGGTGGCTGGATGGACCGCTTTCCTTCCTGCGCGGTGTGGTATATAATTTCCTCAATCTGATTACAGGATTTTTGGGATAAGGAACGACTAAAATGGAAAAACTCACCTTTAAGGTCAATGAATATGAGGGGCCGCTGGATCTCATCCTGGCGCTGCTCTCCAAGCATCAGATCGGTATTTATGATATCAATATCAGTGATCTGCTGGAGCAGTACATGGCCTACATCCGCACCCTGCGGGAAAACCAGATGGAGGTTGCCAGTGAATTTCTGGAGATGGCCTCCCGGTTGGTTTACATCAAGACGGCCAGCCTGCTGCCCCGCTACGAAAAAGAGGAAGACCCCCGCGCCGAGCTGGTGGGCCAGCTGCTGGAATACCAAAGCTGCAAGCAGGCCGCGGCCCTTCTGCGGCTGCGGGATACCGGCTGGTCGGTTTTTACCCGGGCGCCCATGCCGCTGGAGATCGACCCTACCTACCGCCGCCGTCACCCCATCAGCGAGCTGACCAACGCTTACTGGTCGGCCTGCGGCAGAGGAAAGCGCCGCCTGCCCCCGCAGGAAACCGCCTTTACCCCGCTGGTCGCCAAGCCTATGGTTTCGGTGGCAAGCCGCATTATGCACCTGCTGCGGGGCTTTTACCGCCGGGGCCGGGCCAGCCTGCAAAGCATCTGGGCCGATAACCACGACCGCAGCGAGCTGGTGGCCACCTTTATGGCGGTGCTGGAGTTGCTGAAGGCCGGACGGGTACACCTGACCGATGACGATACCGAGCTGGTTTTTGCAGGGCGGGAGAAAAAGAAAGCGGAAAGCTGAAAAGCGGGTTTTTATCCGATGAATCTGACCGAAACGAGGCCGAAACATGAATTTGACCGATTCCCAAAAGAAGATCTTTGCCATCCTTTTCGCGGCCGGGGAGCCGCTGGAAACCGACCGCCTGGCGGAAGCCTTGGCCATCAGCCATGCCGAAGCGGCAGAGCAGTGTGTTTTGCTGCAGCAGCGGCTGGCCGAAAGTGACCTGCCATTGGAGCTGCGCCGGCTGGAAAACAGCTGGCAGCTGTGCACCATTGCCGGCTATGATACGGTGATAAGAACCGCCCTGGAGCTGCGCAGCAATACTCCCCTTTCCAACGCGGCTATGGAGGTACTGGCAGTGGTGGCCTATAACCAGCCGGTGACCCGCAGCTTTATCGAGCAGGTAAGAGGTGTTGACAGCTCCTCGGTGGTGGCCAGCCTGGAGGAAAAAGGGCTGATAGAGGAGGCCGGGCGGATGGAGCTGCCGGGCCGGCCGGTGGCTTTCCGGACGACTGCCGCTTTTCTGCGGTGCTTCGGCCTTTCGGATCTCAGCGAGCTGCCGGAGCTGCAGCCCCCGGAGGAGGCCGAGGAGACCGAAGAGGAAGAACAGCTGGGCTTTGATGACCTGACTCCGGAGGAGGAGAAATGATCGCCCTGTGGATCATTTTGGGGCTGCTGGCGCTTATTCTGGTGCTGATGCTGATCCCGGCCGGGCTGGCTCTCCATTACCACGGAGAGGACTTTACCGCCGAAGGAAAATGGCTGTTCCTGCGCTTTACCCTGTGGCCCCTGCCGGAAAAGGAGGAGCCGGAAAAAGCAGAAAAAAAGCAGGAGAAAAAAGCCGCCGAAAAGCCAAAAAAGGAGAAGAAATCCGAGCGCCGGCCCTTTATGGACTGGCTGCAGCTGATCAACGACCTGCTGCCGGTGCTGGGCGAGGCCCTGCGGAAAATGGGCAAAGCCATCACGCTGAAGCGGTGTCAGATTACAATGGTGATCGCCGCCGAGGAAGCGGATCAGACCGCCATACGGTATGGGCGGGCCAATGCCCTATTGTATACCATTTACGCGTTTCTCAGCCGGCACATCCGTGTAAAGGAATTCAAGGCGGAGCTTCGGCAGGATTATCTTTCCGGGCCGGAGGGCGAGAGCGCCGAGGCCGACCTGCTGGTGCTGGTATGTCCCATGATCCTAGCCGGGGCGGGCTTTCGGCTGCTGCGGAAAGGCGGAAAAATTTATCTGCGGTTTGCAAAATAACGCTTCGCCTCTCCAGCGGTGGGTTTTTCCTCTAAAAAGCATGCATAAGAATCTCCATTCTAATTAGATATCGCCTATCGGCGTCGCAAAGCCACCGAATGGTGGCAGCCCGTACGCCTGCCCGGCGTGGGCCTACTTTTGTTCGTGCAAAAGTAGGCAAAACACGCTTGGGGCTGTGCCCCAAGACCCCCTAACGCTCAAGCTGCGGCTGGATACGAACGATGTAGACATCGTCCGTACGGCGCCGCAGATACGCTCTCAAGGTGCCTGCGGCGCATTTTATTGTGGACCCAGCAGGAACTGAATTAAAATAAACACCTTATAAGTGTCATCTAATCCCGCTCCGGGAATGCGAAGCGTTTCCGGAGCGGGGTGTACCGACGCGTGGGGGCCTCGGGGACCTCCCCGAGTGACTTTTGGTTACTTTTCTTCATAGAAAAGTAACCCCCGCCGGGCAGGCGTGCAGGCTATGCCTTTGCAAAAGGCTCCGCGATGCTGACAGGCGACTACAAACTATTCCTCGCCGAACAGGCGAAATAAAAATAGATTAAAATCTCTTTTACCAATATCAATACACTTTACGGAGGTTACTACTATGGCACATTATCTGGGTGAGCTGACCGAAAGCAATATGAAAAACCTGCAGGCCCTCATCGATTCCAATTCCGTCATCGGGCGGGAGATCGTCACCCCCGATGGCACCGTCATCCTGCCGGTGAGCAAGGTCTCTTTCGGCTTTGGCAGCGGCGGCGGCGATCTGCCCTCCAGCCAAAAGGAACTCTTTGGCGGCGGCACCGGCGGCGGGGTCACCATCACGCCCCTGGCGTTTCTCATTGTGAAAAACGGGGATGTGAAGCTGCTGCAGGTGCAGAGCTACAACAATACCGCCGACCGCGTGGTGGGCATGGTGCCCGATGTGGTGGATAAGGTCTCCGGGCTTATCAGCGGAAGCAAAAAGGAAAAGCCTGCCGAGGAAGAATAAGCTTCCCAGTATGGGATCAACAAGAAAATGCGGAGGTGTTTTATCATGCGGAAAGGGAACAGGATCTTAAGCGGGCTGCTGGCGCTGGTTATGACGGCGGTAATGCTGCTCTGTCCGGCGGCAGCTATCAGCTATGAACCGGACTTTACCCCCACCAGCAAGGCGGTGTACCTGGAGAACCTGGATACCGGCCTGATACTGTATGAGAAAAATGCCGACGAGAAGATGTATCCGGCCTCACTCACCAAAATAATGACCGCGATAGTGGTGCTGGAGAATGTAAAGGACCTGGATGGCGAAACGGCCGAATACCCCATGTGGATCCAGAACATGCTGTACGGCACCAATGCCTCGCTGGGCGGGCTTATCGTGGGGGAGGAGCTGACCATCCGGCAGCTTTTGACCTCGGCGCTGGTGCAAAGCGGTAATGAATCCGCGATGATCCTGGCGGGATATGTGGGCAGCGGCGGTATGGCGGATTTTATGCCGCGGGATATCACCACCTTTGTAGAGATGATGAACGACAAGGCCAAAGCGCTGGGTTGCACCGGCACCCATTTTACCAACCCCACCGGCCTACACAGCGATAACACCTACACCACGGCCCGGGATATGGCCATCATGGCGAAATATGCCATGCAGAAGTCGGCGTTTTCCTCCATCGTAAAGAACTACGCCGTGCAGCTGGGCCAGACCAATAAGCACGCCGACCTGTGGCAGTACTCCACCAATAAGATGCTGCTGACCAGCAGTCCCTACTACTACGCCCCCGTGGTGGGCATCAAGACCGGCAGCACCGATGAGGCCGGGCGCTGTGTCATCAGCCAGGCAGAGGATAGCGGCTACCACTATTTCTGCGTCGTGATGGGCTCCCCTGTCACCGCAGCGGAGCCATACCAGAACTTCATTGAGACCCGGCAGCTGTACCGCTGGGCCTTCGGCAATTTCTCGCTGCGGACACTGCTGGAGCAGGGCGAGCTGATGGCCGAGGTACCGGTGAAATATTCCGGCGATGGCAAAGTGGCTAAACTCGCCATCAAGGAGGATGTGGTGCAGCTGCTGCGGGATGATATCTCACTGGATAGCATCATCTATAAAGCCGAGCTGCCCGAATTCGTGGAGGCGCCCATTGCGGCGGGTGACACGGTGGGTAAGATGCACATTATGCTGATGGGCGAGGAGATCGGCACCGTGGAGCTGGTCGCCACCCAGGATTTCTCACTTTCCTGGTTCCGTAAGGCATTGGGGACCATCGGCAGCCTGTTGAGCAGCACAGTGGCCAAGGTGATCTTTATTGTGGTGGTGCTGGCCATTGCGGGTTATATTGTCTATGCGGTGCGGCACAATAAAAAGCGCAAAAAGCACCGGAGCAAGTACTCCGACCGGAATTATTGAGAAAAAGAATTCCCTCCCCTGCGGTGATACCCGCGGGGGAGATTTTTTCATCAAATTTTATTTTACCTGGCAGCCCTCCAAAGGGCTCCCCTGTGTAAGGAAAGCTGGCACCACGCCAACCCAAAGCCTCCCTTGTGTAAAGGGAGGTGGCGAATGAAATGAGCCGGAGGGATTGCCAGCACAAATTATGACATAATTTCATTTCGCCTTCGGCGGCACACCGCCCTAGAGGCTCCCCTGTGTAAGGGGAGCTGGCACGGCGCAGCCGTGACTGAGGGGTTGCCGGTATAAAGTTTCATCTCGCCTAGCGGCGTCGCGGAGCCTTTTGCAAAGGCGTAGTTAGCACCGCTCGCCGCGGGGGCCTTCCTTTTGCTCCTGCAAAAGGAAGCAAAACAGGGTCAAGGGGGACCAAACTTCCCCCTTGACAAACCCCTTTGACGCTTAGCTGTGCTGGCTACGAATTTAGATTTTTCTCAGCCGAAAAACCTAAATCCGTACTGCGCACAGATGCGCTCCAAAGGTAGCCTGCGGCAGCATCTGCCCCCACCGCCTTGCGGTGCCCGAAAAAATCATCGCGCTGCTCGCTTGCTCGATTTTTTCGACCGCTACGGGTGCTCCGCCTCGCTG
>ENA-UOOA01002609-UOOA01002609.1-human-gut-metagenome-genome-assembly--contig:-P61old-NODE-2609-length-24922-cov-7.160534_pt1 | contig 24922 bp, 19 predicted proteins | sample MGYA00242467_ERZ724014 | MGnify/ENA metagenome assembly ERZ724014 | reverse complement strand
CCCCTGTAAAATCAAGGTTTTTCTTGGTTGTCCCTATTATACCGCTATCTCCTTTTAGCACATTGAAGAACTGTGGAAATTCATCTAAGCTTGTCCTTCGGATGAAATCTCCGATGCCGGTTTTGTGGCTGCCGTCCGGCAAAACTTTGTTGCCTATGACTCTCGGATCGAAGTCCATTTTGAACATCTTGCCGTCACCCAGCTTATTGTCCTTCATCAGTTCGGCTTTGCGGGCTTCCGCATCCACATACATGCTGCGAAATTTGTACATCTTGAACTTCTTGCCGTTCTTGCCCACACGCTCCTGGGCAAAGAAGATCGGTCCCGGAGAACTGATATAGATGGCCGGTGCCACGAAGATGAAGATAATGCCTGTCAGAAGACATCCCACCAGTCCGCCGGCGATATCCATCATACGCTTTGCCAGAAGCTGTCTTGCAGAAGCACAGTTGATACTTGTTGTAAGTACTGTATAGTTGCCGACTTTCTCCACAAACTGCTTTTTGCCCGGCAGATCAGATGCCTTGGCCAGGTTCAGATGCACAGTCACTCCTGTTTCTGCCAATTGGTTGATCAATTTCTGCGGATATGCTACATGATCCGAAATCACGATCAGTACTTCATCCACCCACTGATGACAGATGTATGAGACAACATTGTCCTTGTTGGCCACAACTGTCACATCATGATAGCTTCTGCCCACCTGATCATCATCAATCACGGCAGCACCTGCCAGCTTATAGCGGGCGTAATTGTGATCCTTCATATTGGCAATAACGTCTCCCACCATATCCTGGGATGTAACAATGAATAAGGTTTGCTTGACTCCGGTTTCCATCTGCCTGCGAAGTTCCCTTTTGTGAAGTTCTCTGGTACCATATGTAATAAATATATAAAGGATAAATGTGATCAGCAGAGATAATCTGGAATAGTTCTGCCCTTCTTTGATAGTAAAAAGGTACACCACTGATAAGGCGCCAAGAATAGCCCCATGCTGAACGGTGATGACAAAGTCTCTATAATAGCCTTTCTTCAGCACACCTGAAAGGGTGCCGAAAAGGATCATCACTGTCAGATCCATGACTTCAAGAATCAAAGCCATATTCCGGTATAATGGATCCGCATAAGGATTCACATGACGGCCCAATATAAGAAATGAAAGCAGAAAAGCAATCTGCAGACAAACCATGTCCAATAGCAGAAAGTCAAAGTGCTTCATCCATCCGTCTGATTTTCTTTTGTACATACAACACTCCCTCTTAATCTTAATCTTGCCCACCTGCATATCTGACAACACCGAACTGCAGCTGTCACTTACTGTCACTGTATGCCGGCAGAATATACATCATCATCGATGAACTGTACAAAGGTGTTATCAGATAATTGGAATATAAAAAGCATCACTCCAAATCCAATAACACCTCCGAAATATTTTCCATTCTATTCTCGCATTCTTAATCCGGCCGCCCTGAAAAAGTTCCTCCTGAACACTTCCGGATCCTGCCGGTAAAGCTCTGTCATAATCATACGTACTCTGTATGTTTTTAACACTATTGTAACAGACAGATTCCATTTACATTATAGTGGATTTTTTGACAATGTCAATAGCACAGCCGCCCTTTGATGTATAAAAATAGACACGATGTTAACAAATGTTAACAAAAAAAGCGAATGCAGCCTCTTTTATACTCGATACCGCATTCGCTTTCAATTTTTATACGTTTGTTTTTATGCCTCAGTCATTGCATTTCTGATGGCAGCAAGAAGCTCATCATAGGTCTCATAAGCCGGAATGTCCGGATAATCTGCCTTGATCTTGTCTGTGCTTCTGAACAGGAATCCCGCCTTGCTGGCCTGAATCATACCAAGGTCATTGTAAGAATCACCGCTGGCGATAGTCTCAAATCCGATGGACTGCAGTGCCTTCACTGTGCTGAGCTTTGACTGCTCGGTACGCATCCTGAAGCCTGTGATCTCGCCGTTATCTGCCACTTCCAGCGTGTTGCAGAAAAGCGTCGGCCATCCCAGCTTCTCCATCAGCGGTGTGGCAAACTGCGTGAATGTATCGCTGATCAGAATGACCTGTGTGAAGCTTCTCAGCTCATCTAAGAATGCCTTCGCACCAGGCAGCGGATCGATCTTCGCAATCGTTTCCTGAATCTCCTTCAATCCAAGGCCATGCTCCTTCAGGATTCCCAGACGCCAGTTCATCAGTTTATTATAATCCGGTTCATCACGGGTGGTTCTCTTCAGTTCAGGGATTCCGCTAGCCTCCGCAAATGCGATCCAGATCTCCGGTACCAGTACGCCTTCAACATCCAAACAGGTAATATACATAACAGATAACTCCTTCCATTCTGGTGGCCCATTCTCCAATTTCTCTATGAAATAGTACCACTTTACTACATTGAAATCATCTTATCATATTTTCTGGCACGATACAAGTTTTTTCTTGTCTGTATTTCTTATCATCCAGAGATTTTGTCTTTTGTGACCGGCTCCTATTCCGGATTTTTAATTACTGCACTATTTGCTTTTATTTCTTGCCGAAATGGAAAAATCCCTTTTTCTCATATGGTTCGCTTATATAACTGATCAGTTCATATCCAATATCTTTGATTTCTTTCTTCGCCCATGGAATATCCAACTCTGCATCACTGATGATGACTGTCTCTCCATCTTTTGCTGAAGATGTAACTTTCTTTACTTTAAAGTTCTTGCGGATCAGGTCATTCATGTGTGCTTCGCACATTCCACACATCATACCATCAATTTTTAATACTGTTTTTACCATAATTATGCATTCCTTTCGTTGTGAACTCCAGGCTTGCCGCTTACCTTCTTCGTCAGCGGAAGTCATACTGCCTGCACCGGCAGACAGGTCGATATAATGACATACTGTTTTCACATGTCAATATACACCCCCAGGGGGTGCTTGTCAATTCATAATTATGTAAGCTTGATGTGATTTTTTATCAATTAAAGACAGCCACAATCTCCTGCTCCCCAACAATTGGTGTATGACCGCTGCTGTCATCCAGCGTATACTGTACCCGTATCGTCAATCCTGTTTCATTCTCTTCTATAGAATATGTCTCTGTATGCAGCAAAAACTTTGCCCCAACCATATAGGCTTTATAATCCACCATGGTCGCAGTCAATGTATCAAACAGCATATCACAGGTAATCGCGCCCACACGGTGCAGCAGCATTTTCTCCTGATCTGCAAATATCCCATTCTTGGTGATGGCATTGCCTGTATAATCTGTATAGGCCAGCATATGCTGTCTGCCGTCCCATTTGTACTCTCCCGTTGTCTCCCACTGACTATCAACGCCTTCTACAATACTTTTAATACGGATAGCAACGTTTCGCACTGCCGATTCTGATCCTGTACCTGTCTCTTTGATATAAATAAAATCCTGTTCCATTTATCTGACTCACTTTCGTGTATTTTCTTATTCTGATTTATCATACGTAAACAGGATTCCTTACATTCATTTTTAAGTCCAACTGTTTACATTCTACAAACTTCCTATATTTTTCTATCATTTTATAACTCTTTATCATTTGTTGAAATTTCACCTGATTGTATTAAAGATTAAATTCTTTAAATAATGCTTCCTGATACTCACTGTCACTGGCTGCCTTGACAATATCCTCCAGGCGATTATGTTCTGACAGTAACTGCACTAACCGATTCATTCTGGTGCGTTCCATATTCTGGCCTTCCTGTCTGCCCTCACGCCTGCCTTCGGCCCGCTCATCTCTCATCATTTCTTCCAACAACATAAACTTGGCCTCCCAACTTCGATCGCGTTTAATTGCCTCCACCTGTCTTCGGACATCATCCGTAAAACTCTCACCTTCTCCCGAAGAGTTCTCCGGTCTTCTGACATATTTTAAAAATTTCACTAATTCTTCCGGCACTTCTGAATCATTTGTTCCTTTACTACTCAGATAAATTGTCATCTGACCATCAGATATACACTTATCATTCTCATCACACCGTCTTCGAATCGTATAACGATACATCTGATCTCCAAAAGGATCAAAATCACAGATAAAGATAACATATGTATCTGGCAAATTCTCATATCCAGCTCCAGTTACCAAAGCGTCTAAATCCAGCTGCGAATGATAATATCGTGTACGTTTAGAAAGTGCTACTTCTGGCCTCACTTGCATCTCAACGTCAAATTTTCGCTTAGTCCCCTGTTCTTCAGCAAGAACATCCAACCGAATGCCACGATAGTCCGGATTGAATGAAAAGCTTTTTTCAGCAATTGGATGAACTTCCAGTATCTTCATCTCCAACGCTATCTCAAGAAAACGTCTACACTGTTTCTCATCTGACATAACTGCTGCAAACATAAATGCATCTTTAATTGTCAGATCACTTAATCTTCTCCGCATATAATCCCCCTATTGCTCTAAATATGAGGAATCCTGCAATTATATTATATCTTAAACTGCCATACATATGCAACGAAAATAGGTTGTACACATTGTAAAATTTGGCAGCGTATGCAACCTATTGATAAATAAAAAATTCAGTATTCTTTTATTTTCGTTTCCAAGCCCCGGTTTTGTCCTCGATTCCGAATTTTGCCGGATCAAAGACCGGATTCTTGCCTTCCTTCTTCTGCTGTTCGTAATCCTTCAATATAGCCGACGCTTTCGGCGCCAGCAGTGCAATGGCGATAATGTTGGCCCAGGCCATAAGTCCATAACCGATATCACCCATGGACCAGATAGCGTCCGCATTGACCAATGCGCCGAAAAATGAGGCTGCAAGGAAGACTGCACGGCAAATGTTGACTGCCAGCTTGCTGTTGCCTGTCAAATAGCGGATGTTCGCTTCTGCCTGATAGCAGTAGCCTGTCATAGATGTAAAAACAAATAAAACGATGACAATAGCCAGCACTTTGCCGCTCCATGTTCCATATGTATTCATCAGCGCATGCTGTGTCCATTTGATACCCGCCTCAATGCCGCCTGTCTGACTGAGAAGCAGATTTCCCGCACTATCGCAGACATCAAATGTACCTGTCAAAAGGACAATCAGTGCAGTTGCTGTTCCGATAAATAAGGTATCCACATAGATAGAGAATGACTGGATCAGCCCCTGCTTCGCCGGATGAGAACATTCTGCCGCTGCAGATACGATGGCGCCGCAGCCCATACCTGCTTCATTGGAATAAATGCCTCGCTTAACGCCCCAGGAAACAGCAGAGCCAAGAATTCCGCCAAAAACCGCATGCTTACCAAATGCGGAGGATACAACCATGGCAAGGATACCCGGCAATTCTGTGATATGCATACCAAGGATAATCACAGCTGCCAGAATATAAATACCACACATCACCGGCGCCAGCATCTCAGCAATCTTCGCAATACGTTTAATACTGCCGTATACAACAATTCCAAGTATCACACAGCAAATGGCACCTACCAGAATCTTATTCACAGAAAATGCTTCTTCAAAAACCGTTACCAGCGAATTGATCTGAACTCCAGGCATCAAAAAGCCCGGTCCCAGAACCGCCACAATAGCAAAAATAATAGCATAAGGCTTGCATTTTAAGCCTTTCTCGATATAATAAGCAGGCCCACCCATGAACTCGCCATCGGGATTCTTTACTTTATAAGCCTGTCCCAATGCGGATTCTGTATAGGCAGAAGCCGCCCCGATCAGGGTAATGATCCACATCCAGAAAATGGATCCCGGTCCGCCAAAATAAATGGCTGACGCCACACCGGCAATGTTGCCCATGCCCACACGGGCACCAACAGTTGTGGCAAATGCCTGAAACGGCGTAATACCGTTCTCACTTTCTTCTTTTGCTCCAAGTAAACGTACCATTTCCCTCAGTAATCGAATCTGAGGAAACTTCATGCGAATTGATAAATAAAGACCGACTCCCAGGCAGAGCAAGACAAGCACCATACTCCAGATCATGGAGTCTACATGACTGACAAATTGTGAAAATGCTTCCATAAAAACGTTAAAACCTCTTTCCAACCGGCACATAGACAAAACAAAATTCTGATAGACAAACCTATCAGGATTCTGACAAATAAGCCCGGTTAATTACGCAACAATGGTACTATGATACGCTATATTCTACAAAAAATCAACCATCACAGGCAAAAATGTTCATTTTTTAGTACATTAAATTATTGCATTGTAGAATGTAAGGTATAATACGTATTTCTTGCCCTTCCATTCTTCTGTAAATATCCTTTTCTAACCATATTTATTCACCTCTTTCAAGTCTATCGGCTCATTATTTAGCTCAATTGATTTGATTGATTTGATTTTTAACTATGAGAAACACGCTTCGCGAGTTTCTCAAGTTATCGCGGCCTCTACACTCCGTTTCGGTCGTTGCTAAACAAGCGCCACTGGCGCTTAGCAACGCCAAGGTCTCGTGCAAGCACGGACTTTGGCTCGTTGCTCGCGTAAATAAAAAAGGCCTGTATATTTCATGTCCTCATAAAAATAGAATATGATACATACAGGCCTTTTAATAACTATACAGGCAATTTCAATATGATTTTTGTGAATACATGCGGTTCGTCCACATGTGACACCGCTTTATGGCCATCGTGCGGATACGCAATATAGAAGATGTCTTTTGAGATTGTCATGTGATGTGTGCGTTCTCCATCCCATCTGGCAGCATCTTTTTCTGCATCGTATGGAATGGCCTCTGTCAGATCTGCCAGTTCCATCCAGGCCATTTCTTCCTGGCCATCCAGAAGGATCTGAACATCAATGTACTGCTTGTGGGATTCAAATGTTCCTTTAGAAAGTGGTTTGGTGGTACCATGTTGAACTTTGAAAAAACCGTCTGGCACACTGTTTAATTCATAGCATCCGTCAGAAAGTTCACCTTTTTCCTGAAGCATCTGCTGAATTTCCTTCCAGGCAGCTGTGATGCCCACTGCCATTGGTTCATAAAAACCGATATGTTTAATATGGTCAATAATCATTATTTTTTACCTCGTTTTTATTCGTTTGAACAGCTATTCACCATTCTCCCGCATACTTTGTGCGGAATTGACTCAGTTGTTATCTTACTTATTCTTACATTTGTTTGACCCTGATAAATGTAGTCAAAATCGACTGCACTCATCAGGGTCTTTGGAATTTTATGTTAGCTTAAGAAAGCACTATTTAATCTGAGCGGATGTCGGGTTGTAGAAGCCTGCTGTTTCACGCTTTTCACCCATGACATCTTCTTCTGTGAAGCTCATGTATTTGATACCGATTCTGTTTTTGTAAGCAAATGCCAGATGGAGTCTGCCGTCTTTGCCCTGCATCAGATAAGGGTATTCGTACTGCTTGTTGTTGGTTGTATTTTCGTCCCCTGTGAAGCCTTCACCTCTTTCCATGACACGGATCATTGGCCATGACTTACCGCCGTCCTCAGAAAGTGCAACAGCAACAGGGCAACGAAGTCCCGGCCATGCTACTTTGCCGTATACCGGATGCGGCGCATGGGTTGGGTTGTAAGCGATGGCAATTCTGCCGCTGGCCAGTTTCAGCGCACTGATACTGGAGTTATTGTTCGGAAGTACTGTCGGAACCGGTTTTGTCCATGTATCACCCCAGTCTTTGGATTCGCTGATATAAATGTTGTCAGCGAAACGGCTGCGGAGAAAGCATACAAGTTTGCCGCCTTCAAGTTCTACAACATTGGCATGAACAGCACCGTTGCTTTCAGGCATGTCGACTTTCTTCCATGTCCTGCCTTCATCATCTGAAATACGGAATGCAGTTGGATCGCCTTCAAGACCATTCACAGAGTCTGTGCAGATCCAGTTACCGAAAATCCAACGACCATTTGAAAGCACCTGGATTGGCTGACGGCAGAAGCTGCCCTCTTCCGGGAAAATAACTTCCGCTTCGCCCCATGTTTTGCCGCCGTCAAAACTCTTCTGGCAGCGGATAATGGAGGTGAACTGCATATTGTCTTTGCCTTCCATACGGTCTAACTGTGCTGTATACATACACCATACGGCACCGTCCGGTCCTTTAAATAAGGAAGGATTCTGTTCACTTCTCTCACTGTCATAGGAAACCTGAACCGGTTCACTCCAGTGATCACTGCCATTTTCCCATCTTGCGCACACAATGCTGATATCTTTGCTGCCTTCGAAGGAACCTGCAAACCATGCGCAGAGCCTATCACCGTTTTCAAGCTCAAGAAGTGCCGGTGCATGGGCTGTGCTGTATTTGCCCGGAGGTACCATAGCCTCAAGGGTTCCCATATCTTCATTATAATAAACGGTTCCGTCCGGGGTCAGTCCCTGAATATGTTTGAATTCCATAGATTTTCTCCTCTCGTATAATAAGTACTCCAACGATTCTACATGTACGCCCAAGTTGACAGCTGCGGGAAGAACATATAAATTGCGATGATCAGTGTCATAATGCCCCACAATGGCAGGATGCTCTTGGCAATCTTAAAGGGCTCCACCTTGGCAATTGGTGCCATGATATAGAGGCTGACGCCAAAAGGCGGTGTCAGTGAACCGATGGCTACGATGCCGGACATACCTGCGCCGTAAACCATTGGATCAATACCAAAGGATGCTGCAATTGGTGCAACGATTGGTACTATAATGGCAATCGGGTTCATGAACATCATACCGATAGACATAACAATAATACTTACAAAGATAAATGCCTGTGGTGAAGAAAGAACGCTTGTGATAGCTGTTCCGATGATCTCGCCGCCATTGAACACATCCATCAGTTTTGAGAATGCAACTGCAAAAGCCAGCATCATGGCAACGGATGCCACGTTTTTGACAGAACCGACAATGGCCAGCCACAGGCCTTTGAGATCCAGTGACTTATAAATAAACAGAGAAACAATACATGCATAAACAACGGATACGGCTGCTGCTTCAACAACTGTCAACAGACCGGAGAAAATACCGCCCAGGATGATAACCGGTGATAAGATCCCCCAGATACCGTGACCGATAACTTTGCCTATGCCTTCTGCACGAAGGGCTTCATAAGATTCACGGATCTTTGTCTGGTCTCCCTGGTCTTTACGACAGTGAAGCAGCGTGATGACAATCAGTGCAGTGGCACATGTCAGACCAATAACCGCACCGACTTTGAACATCTGTCCTTCATCTGTACCTGCCATGGCGCAGTACTGAAGGATAGCTGAACTTGGAGGAATCAGCTGTCCCAGAGAACCGGCTGCAGCGATCATACATGCGAAGAACAGGCGGTCATAACCGTATTCAATGAGAATTGGCAGTACCATGGCACCCACAGCTGCAACAACGGCCATACCGGAACCTGAAATCATACCGTAGAAAATAGCAGTTAAAACAGCTACCAAAGGAATACAGGAACGGAATCTTCCCAGGAAGTAACGGAAAACATTGAAAATCTTTTCTGTCAACTGTCCCTGCGACATGATATTACCGGATACAACGAATAATGCGATGGCAACGTAAGTTGTCTTACCTGCTGCACTTGTCAGCCATCCGACGATATCGGACATCTGGTAAAGGCTTCCGCCTGTCATCAATGAAGGAATGATAAACGCAGCGCCGTATGCAGCCACCATAGAAAATCCAAAGAGGAGCAGCACTACAAAAAATACTCCGAAAATTACGCCTAACATTTTTAGTCCCCTTTCTTTTTCTATGATACAGATACTTCATCCGATGATTTAATCGTTTTGATAAACATCTGGATATCTCTGATCAGATTAAGTGCAAAACCTACAAGCGGTGCAAGGTAGATGAGCCATAATGGCATACCTGTTACACCCACACTGCCTTCTGCCTTTGTCTGAGCGACAAAGATGACAGAGCCGTAGATAAAAAATACTGTTAAAATACCGTCAAATACGAACTGTGCTGAGAACAGGAAGTTCTGCAGCTTTTTAGGATATTTTGCTGTCAGTGCGTCAACGATGATGTTGGCACCTCTCTTTGTACAATAGCTTGCACAGAAGAAGCATACCCAGATATAGGCAAAGATTGAGATTTCTTCCGGAATACCCATCCAGCCCGGAGCAAGGAATTTGCAGATAACATTGACTGTTTCCATGATGAACATGATAATAATGCCCACTGCAATAACATTTTCTTCAAGTTCTTTAAACCAATGATTTTTCGCCTTCTCCATAGCAGTCCCCTTTCTATTTTGTTCTTCCTTCTGACATGCGGATTGCGTAATCCATTGCATTAATAAGGCTTAATTCGTTGGCCACGCCTTTTCCTGCCTGGTCAAAAGCAGTACCGTGGTCAACAGATGCACGAATGATCGGAAGACCAAGTGTGATATTAACACCTGCCACTGCATCCCATTTCTGTTCTGCCTGATTGTATACAAAGCCCACCACTTTAAGTGGAATATGTCCCTGATCGTGATACATAGCTACAACGATATCATACCATCCGCCCCGGGCTTTTGAAAAGACTGTATCCGGAGGGACAGGACCATCAACGATGATGCCTTCTCCTTTGGCAGCTTCGATAGCCGGTGTGATCTCTTCAATCTCTTCACGGCCAAACATACCGTTTTCGCCGCTGTGCGGATTTAAGCCGGCAACACCGATCTTCGGCTCTTTGATGCCGAGTTCTTTGCAGGCCTGATCAGCGATTCGGATAACTTCCAACACACGGTCTTTTTTGACTCTGTCGCATGCTTCTCTCAAGGATACATGGGTAGAAACATGAACAACTCTCAGATTTTCATGGGCAAGCATCATGGTATATTTCTTTGTGCCTGTATATTCCGCATAAATTTCTGTATGGCCTGAATAATGATGACCTGCAAGATTCATTGCTTCCTTATTTAATGCATTTGTCACTGTGGCATCTACTTCATGGTTCATAGCCAGTTCAATGACTTTCTTTACATACTGGAAAGCTGCATTGCCGGCCATAGCAGAAACAACACCACGCTCCAGTTTGTCCATATCCACAAGTTTCATATCATAAACATCAATGGTACCGAATTCAAATTTTGCTTCTTTGACATCGGATACAGCATTGATCTTGACATCTTTTCCGACGATGCCCACTGCTGCTTCCATGACAGCTGCGTCACCGATGATGATCGGTGAGCATTTCTCATAGATTGCAGGGTCAGATAATGCTTTAACTGTAATTTCAGGGCCGATACTTGCAGGATCGCCCATTGTAATACCAAGGATCGATTTCTTACTCATTTTCATGTGCCTCCTATGCCATGCCTTTTGCTTCGTTTTCTTTTAATACTTTCTTGATGGCTTCAATACCGGCTTCAGGCACCTGGTTGAATGGTGCACGGCACTTGCCGACCGGATGACCCATCAATTCAACTGCAGTCTTAACGATGGTGTTTGGATTGCCGTATTTGAAGCAGGCTCTGAAGGATGCGATGGATGCATTGGCCGCCTTTGCTTCTTCGATCTTGCCTTCCATAAACAGATCATAAATAGAAGACATTGTCTTAGGATAAAGGTTTGCGCAGCCTGCGATACCGCCTGTGCCGCCTGCTAACAGATTCCAGATGATCAGTGCGTCGTTGCCGGATAAAACACTGAAGTTCTTGTCTGTCTTTGCGATATATTCAAGAATATTGTTGAAATTGCCTGAAGAATCTTTTGCACCAACGATGTTATCGATTTCAGCCAGTCTGCCTACTGTATCCGGTGCGATGGCATTGCCCGTTCTTGCAGGAATGTTGTAAAGAACGATTGGCATGTTCGGAACTGCTTCAGCAACTGCTTTGAAGTGTTCATACAATTCGTTCTGGGATGCAGCTGCAAAAGATGGTGTGATGATAGAAAGAACATCTGCGCCAAGGGATTCTGCCATCTTGGACATACGGATTGTATCTTTTGTGCTGATGCAGCCTGTGCCTGCGTATACAGGAACTCTGCCATTTGTTTCTTCAATAACTGTCTTCAAAACCAGTTCTTTTTCCTGGTCATTGAGAATGTAGCCTTCGCCGTTTGTACCGAATGGGAACAGAGCGTGTACACCACCGTCGATGAGACGGTTTACCTGGTTGCGAAGTTCTGCTGCATTGATGCTTTCATCATCGTTCATCGGAGTAATAATCGGTGGGATAATTCCTTTAATTTCAACGTTTTTCATTTTACTTTGCGCTCCTTTATCTAATCTGTAACTATAAGTTCCGTTTGATTTTTCTTTTATTTCTTCTATATATAATGCTGTATGCCTGCGGCTTTATCTGATTTTCTCTAACTCAGAAATTTTTTCTTTTTTTGCAAACACTTCTGCTATTTTAGAGTATTTCCAGATATAAAGCTCTTGCATCTTCAGCAGTTACTTTTCTCATGTTGTTAACAAGCAGTCTCTGGACATCCATACCGGCTGTCACAAGGAAATCAAGATCATCTTTTGATACACCATATTCCTTCAGGCTTGTAGGAATATCCAGATGTTTGATGATACTGCACATACGATCTAATACCCATGCAGATTTCTCTTCTACAGAGAGACTTGCATCACCATTGTGGTTGACTCTGTCATAAGCTGCTGCAAACTTTTCACGAACAACCGGCTCATTGAATTTCATAACCGGTGCCAGCATGATGGCATTGGATACACCATGCGGAATATGATATTTACCGCCCAGAGGATAACTCAGTGCATGGACAGCTGTTGTACCGGATGCTGTGATGGCTACACCTGCATAAAATGCTGCGATGAGCATATTGTTCCTTGCATCATCTGCTGTTTTATCGTCGCAGGCTGCTTCAATATTGTTGATGATCAGATCGAATGCTTTCAGTGCAAATGTGTCTGAGAAAGGATTGGCCTTATTGGATGTGAAACATTCAATGGCATGCGCCATAGCATCGATACCTGTTGAAGCTGCAATCTTTCTTGGCAGTTTTTTTATCATTTCACCATCAAGGATCACATAATCAGGAATCATTTCATCATTGACGATACCGACTTTTAATTCTTTTTCAGGAACAGCCACGATAGCATTTGGTGTTGCCTCTGCGCCTGTACCGGCTGTTGTAGGGATCATCAGGGATTTCACACATTTTTTAGCCAGCTTCGGATTGTCCAGAAGATCTCTTACCTGATATTCATCTGTTGCAAGGATAGAACAAAGCTTTGCTGTATCCATAACGCTGCCGCCGCCAACAGCAACGATGAAGTCACAGCCTTTGTTTCTGAATTCATCGACAACGTCCTGTGCCTGATCACATGTTGGTTCCGCAGCCAGGTCGCTGATGAGTTCATAAGCAACGCCGGCTTCTTTAATATAGTTTAATGGTGCTTCCAGAAGTCCCGCACCGATAATGCCCTGATCTGCAAATACTGCGATTTTCTTTGCATTCTGAGCTGTGATATCTTTGACATTCGCTAATGCGCCTTTGCCTGCATAGACTGCATGGGGCATTTTTAATGTGTACTGTTCTAACATTTGCTTTTCCTCCTGTTTGATTAAAATTGGTTAAAATTAATCTATCGTTTATCTGTTGTTCGTTGTAACCATTTTTATTGATATCTGCTGTTTACTGTGCCAAAATCCTTGTCAGCTGCTCAATCAGTCTTTCCTGACCAAAACCGCCGGATTTTGTGATTACATAATGTTTTTTGTCCTGATAATTTAAGGATGTCAGAACACATCCCGGTCTGATCTCATTCACCGGTTCCAGTTCACTGACTCCGATGGCCTTCATAAATCCGATCAGTGTATCACCGCCTGTGATCAGATAAGTACCTTCCATGCCGGCATCGATAAGCTTTTTCAAAAGATAACCCAAAGTTTCTGAAATTCTCACCCGGACATCTTCAATGGCGTAGCCCTTTTTGGCTGCATATTCCATTGTGTCATTGTGTCCTTCTTCATCATTGCTGTCGATGATAATATGCTGCATGCCGTCCTTTGCAAGCTGACGGATCTTCCCAAGGCCTTCTGGCTGATCCCAGTAACTGATTTCCAGTTTTTCCTCCGGTTTCAAATGGATTCTCGGAATGCCCATCTTCTCGCCATAAACAATCTGGCTCTTTGTGATCGGATTAACACTGCCGCACAGGAAAACAAGGTTTTCTTTTAATTTCACATCGCCACTTTTTTTCACCGGCAGTTTCAGAAGCTCCGGAAGCTTTGCCGCAAAACCGGCACATCCTGCAAGAATCGGAATATCTCTCTTTTTGCCGACTGCCTCAGCAATTTCATCTAAATCTGCATCTGTCTCAGCGTCATAGAGAAATAATTGCTGTTTTGCTGCTTCTGCCGCCTTCTGCCTTCTTTCTTCTGATGCCTGAGTTTTCCAGTCCTCAGCTGTCTGAAGCTTTCTTTCTGCTTTGCTGACGCCGATAACCCCGCCTCTGTAACCGGTTGCCCGAAGTAATTCATCTACCCGGTCATACATCACGGGTTCAAAAGGATCTTGTCCGAATACGCTTTCCTTCACCGGAATACCGTCTATATAATGAACACCGTCAACGGTGATTCTTCGCATTGCCGGAAAAGCCGGAACAAACACGATATTTTTTCCAAAAACTGCATCTGCCGCTGCCTGCAGCTCACTGCCTACATTTCCTCTTAAGGCTGAATCCGTTTTCTTATAGAAGCAACGGATACCGTACTTCACGGCCCGCTGACACACATCATTGACAATCTCATAGGCTTTTTCTTTCGGTACATGACGTGTCTCCACATCAATCACCATCACATCACAATCAGAATCCGGCTCCACCCAGTGACCGCTTACAACAACCTGAGTCCGAATGCCCTTTCCCGAAAACTGAACACCCGTATCCAAAGCCCCTGTAAAATCGTCCGCCAGTATTAACAGTTTAACCATCTGCCTATCACCTTCCTCCTGAAAATTACTCAATACTTCGTCAAAAACCACTGCGACCGTTCAATTCATTAGCAGTCACAATCGCTCACATTTCATATCCCTATTCTATTCAAAAAGCATTCTGCGCACAATTTCAAGAATATGCAAAAATGTTTCATTTTGAAACATAATAGAATTTTATAAAATAATATATTGATTTATCCTTTTTTTAATCGTATAATATGTTTCATATTGAAACACATTATACAATTTGTTATACAGTCACTATCATTATTCAGGAAATTCTACTTTTAATTTCCTGTTAGATTCAATGTACCTGGATTGTGACAAAGTTTCTCATCAAAAACAACGGAGGAAATGAAGCAACCATGAAAGACACTATTCGCGTACTGGCCATTGCCCCTTATGAAGGGCTTGCCCATCTTTTAAAACTTATCGGCAACCAATACGATATGCTCCACCTGGATATTTTTGTTGGTGATCTGGAACAGGGTCTGACCATTGCCAGGTCCCATCTTCCCGGCCGATATGATGCTGTCATCTCCCGAGGCGGAACGGCGGATAGGATTCGCTGCATCACACCGCTTCCGGTCATTGATATTTCTTTCTCGGTTTATGATATTTTGCGATCATTGAAGCTGGCTGAAAATTACGCTCAGAATTATGCGTTTGTGGGATTCCAGAGTATTATTGATACAGTGCATATTCTCTGTGACCTGCTGCAGTACCGCATCGAGACCCACGTTGTTAATTCAGAAGAAGAAATTGCCCCGACCCTGGAGCAATTAAAAAAGCAGGGCATCACCCTTGTATTCGGTGACACCCTGACCCATGAAATTGCCGGAGAAATGGGTATGAATGCTGTTTTTATTAATTCCGGTGCTGAAAGCATTCATGAAGCCTTTCGGCAGGTGATTCAAATGTTTAATACATTTTCCATGTTTGACAGCCGGGTTCATCTGCTGGAAGATGCCATGAGGCTCCAAACATCTTCCAGTATCATTTTACAGGAAGATGGCAAACTCTATTTTTCCTCTTATGACGAAGATGATGCTGAAGAAGTGCTGAATTATTTGCGGGGAATGATCACTTCCACTCTGCCTGACCGCCATTCCAAATCCTTCCATCTGATCGGAGAAAAACTATTTTCCATTCAAATGCAGAAGAAAAACTATAAAGACAACGTATTTTATCTTTTTTCCCTTGGATTGTCGCCAATTCCTAAAGGCAGCAGCAAAAACGGTGTGCGCTACTATAACCACGAGGAGATCAAAAGCAATTATTTTACCAGCTTTTTCTGCCTGACGGCAAAGGCTTCCGACCTGAATACGACGCTGCATGAAATGAATGCCAGCCGCCGTCCGATTATGATCCTCGGTGAACGCGGCACCGGCAAAGACCACATTGCCTATCGTCTGTATCTTGAGAGTCCCTATACCAATAAGCCTTTCATCTCCATTGACTGCAAATTGATCACGGAAAGATACTGGACCTTCCTGACCAAGCACATCAATTCGCCATTTTGCGACAATGATAACACCATTTATATCAGCAACATCCAGGATCTCAGCGACTCCTGGTGCCGCCAGCTGCTTTCACTGATTTTGGATACCCACCTGTATAAGCGAAACCGGCTGATGCTCTCTTGCTCACTGAGTATTGAATCTGACAGAGATCCATCCAGGGATTTCATTGATTATCTGCCATGTACCTCTCTGTACATGCCGCCGCTGCGTGAACTGACGGATGACCTGCCATCGGCTTCAGCCCTTTATCTGAACAAATTGAACTCTGAACTTTCCAAACACATCTCCGGCTTTGAGACGGATGCTCTGAAAATTCTCTGCGACTACGACTGGCCGGATAATTTTCTCCAGCTTAAGCGCGTGCTGTCAGATGTTGTCATCCACACAACCGGCAATTACATCCAGGCCGACTGTGTCAAAGAGATTCTGGCACGTGAAATGACACAGTATGCGATGACTGCACCTGTCAAATCCACCATTGATTGCAATCAGCCGCTGCAGGATATTATCAAAAATGTTGTCCTGTCAACTCTTCAGGACTGCGGTGGCAATCAGACTAAAGCCGCACATAAACTTGGCATCAGCCGCACAACCATGTGGCGGTATTTAAAATAAGCGCTGAACGGTAAAAAGCACTGAATCCAACCAAAGGTTTCAGTGCTTTTATCTCTATTCATTAATATTATATTTACTTGTAACTGTTAGGATTGATGTGCCACAACTCGTACCAGCTGTTTCTTTTTCCTGACAACAGAAGCTGCAACCACACCGGCCATTACCAGCATTGCACCCATATACCCCTTCCCGGACAATGTCTCATGCAGGAAGATGTATGAGAAAATAGCCGAGAAGACCGGTTCCAGTGCAAATAAAAGACCTGTATGTTCCGGTGTTGTATACTTCTGTGCCATTGGCTGCATCACAAATCCAAAGGCACTGCACACAAATGCCAGGCCCAAAATTGCAATCCACTGGGAACCGCTTGACGGCAATGTCGGTGTTTCAAATATAAATGTGCAAATGACACCATACAGCGCTGCAAATCCAAGCTGCCAGATGCCAAGGAGCATCCCGTCCTCTTCCTGTGCAAACTTGTCCGTCAGCAGAATCTGCACCGCATACACAGCTGCACCCGCAAGGCAAAGAATATCACCGCTGTGGAACACCAGTGACTGCTGCAGAGTCAGCAGACAAATACCTGTCATGGTCAGCAGAATACTCAGGATATTCTGGTGATCCGGCATTTTCTTCTTGATCACCCCATGGAAAATCGGCACAAGAACAACGGTTGTACTTGTCAGAAAACCGCCGTTGGAAGCTGACGTCGTCTGAAGGCCATGCATCAGAAACGCAAACAGCCCAAACAGAAACAGGCCAAGAACCGCACCCTTCATCATCACACACTTCGTCGTCTTCCTGAACTTTTCAAAAAACAAAAGTGAAACCGCAATAAACGCGATACCAAATCTTAATGCAATAATACAAAACGGCGGGATACCATCCAAACCAATCTTCATCAACAAATAGGAACTGCCCCATGCCATCGCAACCAGCGCCAGCATACTATCCGCCCTCTGCTGAGTCCATCCATACTCCCTCATTTTTCCACTCTACTCCTCTATTTCAAAAACAAATCAGAATTACGAACTTCATCCACTTTTGAAGTCCATATGTGAATTTAATAATTTCACACGCAGGTGCTTCTAAAGCGGCCGGTACTTAGGCACTGTCCTTTAGTGCCTTATGTACCGCTGCCAGCTTTAGGCAGTGCAAACGTGCCTGCGTTGAATTATTAAATTCACATATGGACTTCTAAAATCTCCTGTTCGTAATTCGTTTTCCTTGCTTTTTTGCTTTCCATGGAGTATTATACATCTATCTGAGTATTTGAAAAGAGAATAATATTAATGCTCATCATTCACAAAAGTTATGGAGTGTGACTGCAATGATTTTAAACCGCTATGAAATTTTTCTGAAAACCGCCGAAATCGGCAATATTACCAAGACTGCTGAGATTCTTCACTACACTCAGGCAGGCATCAGCCATGCCATTGCCGCATTGGAGAAAGAGACCGGCTTTTCCCTTCTGGCAAGAAGTGCTTCCGGTGTCACCCTCACTGAGAACGGCAAACGTCTTCTGCCCTACATACAGACTCTGGTCAATGACCAGCATGGCCTATCCCAGGCCATTTATGATATCAACGAGACAGTGGCCGGTACACTCAGGATCGCCACCTTCACCAGTGTTTCAACCCAATGGCTGCCCACCATCATCCGGAAGTTTCAGGCAGATTATCCCCTTGTTGAATTCGATCTGCTGGCCGGTGATTATGACGAGATCACCGAACGTATTTTAAGCGGCCGTGTGGACTGCGGTTTCCTGACAGCCCCTGTTGCTGACCCGCTGATCTTCCATCTGCTGTACAAAGATCCAATGAATGTGCTTCTGCCCGTTGGACATCCCCTCACGAAACATGATGTGCTGACTCTTCCGGAGATCAAAAAAGAGCCTCTGGTCCTGCCGACCAAAGGCTCTGATAATGATATTCAGGCAGTATTAAATTCAACCCGCGGCAAAACCAACGTCCGCTACGTCTTAAACGATGATTTCTCCGTTATCTCCATGGTATCTCACGGATTCGGCATCACCATCATGCCGGAGCTGATTCTTCGAAACCTCAATTACAATCTGGAGATTCGTCCTATTGACCCGCCCCAGTACCGTTCCATCGGCATTGCTTCCATGCCGTTAAACCGTGTTTCTGTACTGACCAAGACTTTTATTCAGTATCTGACTGATCCATCCAAAATCAACTTTAATGAACCTTGTTCTTGATTTCATCAACGATCTTCTCAACGAACTCATCAAGACCCACAACTGTTGTGTCTTTCTCACCGTGAAGTCTGTAGGAAACTGTTCTGTTATCCTTCTCGTTGAAACCGATAACAAGAAGATATGGTACCTTCTGGATCTGTCCTTCACGCATACGATAACCCAGTTTCTCTGATCTGTTGTCCAGATCGACACGAACATTCTGTGCTTCAAGCAGTTCACAGATTTCATTGGCATAAGCATTCAAGTCGTCATCATCTGTCTTAACAGGCATAACCTTGACCTGGATCGGTGCAAGCCATGTAGGCAGGTTGCCCTTTGTCTCCTCAAGTATATAAGCCATGAATCTGTCAAGAGAACCGAGGATTGCTCTATGCAGAACAACAGGTGTCTTCTTCTCGCCGTCTTTGTCAACATATGTCAGCTGGAACTTAGCCGGCAGACAGAAGTCAAGCTGACATGTGGATAATGTGATCTCATTGCCCACTGCAGGCTTCACGTTAACATCCAGCTTAGGACCGTAGAAAGCAGCTTCACCGATCTCTTCTGTGTATTCAAGGCCCAGTTCGTTCATAACTTCACGCAGCGCATTCTCTGCCTTGTTCCACATCTCATCATCATCATGGTATTTCTCTTTGTCTTCAGGATCTCTCAGAGATAAGACACATCTGTAATCTGTGATGCCGAAATCCTCATATGTGCTGAAAATCAGATCAACAACTCTTGAAATCTCATCCTTGATCTGCTCAGGTGTTACAAACAGATGGGCATCATTCTGGCAGAAATGTCTGCCTCTTTCGATACCTTTCAGTGTACCGCTGGCTTCATATCTGAAATCATGAGCGATCTCACCGATTCTAATCGGCAGATCTCTGTAGGAATGTCTCTTATTCGCATAAATCATCATATGATGCGGGCAGTTCATCGGTCTGAGTACGAAAGCTTCATCATCTACTTCCATGGCAGGGAACATGTTCTCTTTGTAATGATCCCAGTGACCGGATGTCTTATAAAGGTTCACAGTACCGACACAAGGTGTCATAACATGCTGATAACCCAACTTGCGTTCCTTCTCCTTGATGTAGTTCTCAAGTTCCTGCCAGATCGTATAACCCTTTGGAAGGAACATCGGAAGGCCGCGGCCTACCAGATCATCCACCATGAAAAGTTCCATATCCTTGCCGATCTTACGATGGTCTCTTTCCTTGGCTTCCTCAAGAAGCTGTAAATGCGCTTCCAATTCTTCAGCTGTCGGGAAACATACGCCGTAGATTCTCTGAAGTACCTTGTTCTTGCTGTCACCCTTCCAGTATGCACCGGAATGTCTCAAAAGCTTGAAGTGGCGGCATAACTTCACATTGTCTACGTGAGGTCCGCGGCAGAGATCTGTGAAATCGCCCTGTGTGTAACATGAAATATTCCCGTCTTCCAGACCATTGATCAGATCAAGCTTATATTCATCATCCTTGAACATCTCAAGGGCTTCTTCCTTGGTAATCTCATGACGAATAATCTTCTTGCCGCTCTTGGCAACCTTCTTCATCTCTTTCTCGATGGCAGCGATATCTTCATCTCTGATCACATCGTCACCCAGATCCACATCATAGTAGAAACCTTCTGCAACAACAGGTCCAACCCAGAACTTAGCCTGTGGATAGAGATGTTTGATTGCCTGAGCCATCAGATGTGCACAGGAATGGTTCAGCATTTTCAACTGTTCATCTTCTTTAAAATTAACCATTGTACTTATCTCCTTCTATCTTCTGTATCCGAAAATACCGATTCCCGTCAGGGAACCGCAACCCTTTGGATACACCATTTTTAGCATTGCAACTGTTATTGTACCACGCCGGATGATTTTTAACAATATCTTAGCGAACTATTATTTTTTTAAGTGCGATAATCTGCCCCATCTCAGCGGAGGTGCGGTGTGAAATAGAAAAAAGCCGGATAAGCAGCAGGCATCTCAGCCTGCCATCTTATCCGGCTATTGTTTCCATTGAAGAAATTGCCCTCCGATGAGTCATGACAAGTATACTATATATAGAGATATATTCGTCAAATACTATTCTCTTACATATTAAACGCTGCCTTATTGATCACTGCACGTTTATGTGTGCCTGTGCCAATGAGACCATTCTCATCATAAGCATTCACTGCAAATGTCACCTTCTTGCCGTTGACAACTTCTGTGATCTCTGCTTCACAGCGGACTTTCATACCGCATGGTGTGGATGCAAGATGCTTCACCTCAACAGACATACCAACAGAGCCTTTGCCTTCTTCCAGGCACTGTTCCATCAGCTTCGCGCATGTCAGTTCCATCAGATTGATCATGCTTGGTGTAGAAAAAACAGCAGGCAATTCGATGGCCGGCAGCTGCGGATCATTGTGATTGGCCAACATGCCCTCATTAACAACGATCTCTGCTTCGTACTTCATTCCAACTTTCATTTCCATGGTCATACCCTCCTACAATAAAAACTTCTTCATTTATATTTCTGTTACCTTTTCCAATTTCTATCATATCAGAAAAACATGAATCCGCCAACATATGTATGTGAAATTAAACATTTTATATGCAAACTATTTATCATGGGAGATTGTCTCGTAAGGTACTGATCAACTCCTCCATAACTATCGGTTTTGACAGGAACCCATCCATACCGTATTCCAGTGCTTTCTTTCTGTCCTCATCAAAGGCATTGGCAGTCATGGCAAGGATTGTGATGCTTGCCAGTGCCGGGTTATCCAGAGCACGGATCACCTTAGTGGCTTCATATCCATTCATTACCGGCATCTGCACATCCATAAGCACCAGATCATAATTTCCCGGCATCGAATTCTTAATTTTCTCCACTGCCTCTGCACCATTTTCTGCGGTATCAACCAGAAATCCATATTCATTAAGGATCTCCATCGCAATTTCTCTGTTCAGTTCATTGTCTTCTACAAGCAGTATGCATTTGCCTCTGAAATCTGCACCTGCTTCCGGAAGAACTGAATTCTCTGACTCGGCCTGGCTCTGACCGATAGCAGCCATCAAAGTCTCTCTGATATCTGACATAAACAGAGGTTTCGCACAGAATGCAGTCACCCCTGCTTCTCTGGCTTCCACTTCGATATCTGACCAGTCATATGCAGTCAGGATAATAATCGGTGTGTCATCACCAAGACTGCGAATCTGGCGGGTAACTTCAATGCCATTCATATCCGGCAGACGCCAGTCGATGATATAAGCGTGGAACGCATCACCCAATTCCATAGACTGCCGTGCACGGAGAACCGCCTCCCTGCCGGAAAGTGTCCATTCCGAACGCATTCCAACCCTCACAAGCATTTTTGTCACGCTGTCGCAGGTATTGAAGTCATCATCTACAACCAGTGCCTTAAGACCCTCCAGCTCTGCGATCTTCTCTATACGGTGGTGCTCAGACTGAATCCGAAATGGCAGACGAACAATAAATTCGGTGCCTTTGCCCTGTTCTGTCTGAACCTCAATGGTACCGCCCATCATATTCACAATATTCTTGGTAATGGCCATGCCAAGCCCTGTACCCTGGATCCTGCTGACCGTGGAAGTACGTTCCCTCTCAAAAGGAGAAAAGATCTTCTGTACAAATTCCTGACTCATGCCGATTCCGTTATCCTTTACCCGGATCTCGTACAGTTCACTGCCCTTTACTGTCCCCGGGTACTGTTTCAGCCGTACAGAAACGGTTCCGCCTGCAGGTGTAAACTTAACTGCATTGGACAAAAGATTCAGCAGCACCTGGTTCAGCCGCATCTTATCACAATAGACATCCTCATTGGTAACATCCATGGCATCCATATAAAGTTCCAGCTGCTTCGCATGAATCTGCCCACTGATGATTGTCTTCAGGTCATGAAGCACATCAGACAGACTGACCTCTGTTTCTTCCAGATGGATCTTGCCGCTCTCAATCCGGCTCATATCTAGGATATCGTTGATCAGTGAGAGCAGATGGTTGCTGGAGGAAAGGATCTTGCCCAGATAATCCCGAACCCTTTTCTTGTCATCAATATTACTTACAGCCAGTGTCGTAAAGCCGATAATCGCATTCATTGGTGTCCGGATATCGTGAGACATATTAGAAAGGAATGTACTCTTTGCCTTGTTTGCTGTCTCTGCAGCATGGACTGCCTCAGAAAGTGCCTGGTTCATTTTTTTATCGGAAGTACGATCCGACATAACCAGGATATATTTCTTTTTCCCGTTCACCTCACTGCCCATTGCAATAATATAAAACCATCGTTTTTCCCCTGTTTTCTGATGAACACATTCAAAATCCCATTCTCTCTGCTCATGAACCTGGATTTCCTCCAGATAATTCTTCTCGGAATCTTCAGATTCTTCAGGATGCAGTTTTCCCAGAATACAAATATCCTTATGAATCTGTTCTACCGTAATCCCCAACAACTTTTCCACATTTGGACTGACGTAATCTGCCTGATATGTTTTTGCATCCAGCATCAGAAAGACATCATCCACGTTCATGGAAAGCTTTTGAAACAGCTCATCCCGATACAGAATCTCCGTATCCTTTCTTCTGAGATTTATCCTGTTTTTTTGAATAATAAGACTGATAAAAAGTGCAGCTATGCAGAACACGATCGCACTGACAAAGAATATCGTACTACGCTGCAGACGGTTCATGCTGGCATTGACGATATCCGCCTGGACAAGTCCCAGAAACATCCAGTCCTGAATATCTGATTTTTCATAGACCAGATAGTAGTTCCTTTCATCCAGATTTAGCAGCATCGCATCGGTACGTCCTGCTTTAAACTTCTCCAAAAGCGCATTGATCTCTTTTTCAGACATATCAGAATGCTCTCTTAGAATTCCGAAAAAATTATACACGTTCCCCCATGCCTCAGAAGAATGATCCACCACAACACGACCATCCGGATGAATCATAAAGCTCTGGGCATTTCCATCGAAAGCAGAAATATCCAGTACGTCTACAATATCAGAGTTTTCGTAAGCAATAGCAATCGCATCATATTCAAATCCCTGATAAATTCCATGAGCCTTAGGCGTGGCAAAAATAAGCAGCTGAGATTTTCCGGGAACTGCTGCATTCGCTATCACATCATTTCCCTGCCGGATTTCCTCTTCCATATTTTCCTGTAATCCAAGGTACCCTGTTTCCCCTGTCGCCATCTTGTAGTCCCCGTCAGCTGACAGAAAAAAGAACTCTAAAAATCCTGTATCCTCCTGTGCTTTCTTTATATAGTCACGAATTTCATCTTCGCTCAAAATATCCTGCAGATTCTCTCCCCATATATGAAGATATGTCAGGTTCTTATCTGTCAGTTCTCTCATCATGTTATCAGACTGATGAAAAACCTCCGTCAAATGAGAAACACTTTCCTCATAAACAGTTTTCGACACAAATCTAAAATATCGGAAAACCCCCAAAACAATTCCCACCAAAACAGCGATACAGACAACTGCCATGAATTGTTTTCTCCTGACAGGCTTCTTTCTATCCGTATTATGATTTTCAATATCCATTCTTTCCGCTCATTTCTGCGCACGCTTTTTGCGCATGTCGAGTTTGTGTCAGTGCGCGCACACACAAATCTCACGATTGAAAAACTTTATCTTTCAATCTTCTCACCTCAGCGTCATGTAATCTTCAGGCTCTGCAAGAATGGCATTACCATCTGAAACATACCCTGTCCAGGTGTCTTTCACAGTGGTA
>ENA-UOOA01002592-UOOA01002592.1-human-gut-metagenome-genome-assembly--contig:-P61old-NODE-2592-length-25078-cov-8.045318_pt1 | contig 25078 bp, 18 predicted proteins | sample MGYA00242467_ERZ724014 | MGnify/ENA metagenome assembly ERZ724014 | reverse complement strand
GAGGGGGCGCAATCAGAAGATTACGCCATGGGGAAAATTGTTAGGACAGGTATGAGATATACTATAGATATGATTACTACGGAAGCAGCGACCTTGGCAGACGCGCTTGCCGCTATCCGGGAGCTGAAGACACTTGTTCAAAAGCAAACCGAAGAGATATTGAATCTCAAAGCAGCTCTGGCAGATGCCAGAGCTGAAATCACAGTTCTGAGAACCGAAAACGCCGCGTTGAAAAAACAGAACGCCAAACTTGAATATGAAAACACTTGGCTGAAACGTCAGATTTTCGGTTCCAAATCAGAGCGTTTTTTGCCGGTGACCGATCAATCGGGGTTGTTGCCAGGATTTGATGAAACAAGTGAATCGGTGGTTCCTGTCGAGTTGCAAACTGTTGCAGAGCATACGCGAAAAATCCGCGAAGAAAATGGTTGGGAGGAAATTCCGGCCGATCTTCCCCGCGAGGACCGGATTATCGATATTCCGGCGGAAAAACGGCAGGGAATGGAGTTGATCGGTTATGAGGATTCCGAACGGTTGGCGGTCCGCAGCGGCTTGTATGTGATCCGCTACCGCCGGGCCAAATACGCGGCTCCTAGAGATCCGCTCCAAGGCGTTCGGACAGCCCCCGCGCCCGGTGATTATTTCAACAGTCCGAGTGGAAAAACAAAATATGATGTCTCCATTCCGGCGAAAGTCATTGCCGATAAAACGGAACACTCGATTCCGCTGGAACGTCAAGTGAAAATGTTTGCAAGCGAGGGTGTCCAGATCGCCCCGTCCACCTTGGCGCATCTTTTCCAAAACGGTGCCCAGAGCCTCAAGGTTCTTTATGACCGGATGGTGGAACTGATTATGAAGTGTGAGATACTCCATGTTGATGAAACCTTCCTGAAGCTGGCTGTTCCCGGCCACGGAAAATGCAAGACCGTTTATTTCTGGTGCAGAATGACAGGGGTCGGTCCGCCGATGGTGGCTTTCCATTTTTCTCCATCACGCTCACAGGATGTTGCTCAACTGTTGCCGGGCGATTATTCCGGAACGATTATTCGCGATTCCTATATCGGCTATGAAAAGCTTGCCTGTGAAGCCGCTTGCTGCTGGGCTCATTATAGACGGCGCGTATTCAATGCCATAAAGCAGGTTTTGTTAAAAGCACGCGGATGCTTGACATGATTCGCGATCTCTACCGGATTGAGCGAGCAGCCAGAAATAAAGCCGAAGCCAAAGGCTCTGAAACAGCATTATTTCAAGCTCGAAAAATCGCACGCCGGGATTCGCGTAAAATTGTTGACGATATCTTTGCGCTTTGCCGGGAATGGCAACAGAATGAGTTGCCGTCCTCGTCATTGGCAAAAGCCGCAACTTATGCGCTGAATATTGAAAACGAGCTCAAAAAGTTCCTTGATGATCCCAAATTGAATCTTGACAATAATCCCGCCGAGATTCAGATGAGGAGAATTTCAATCGGAAGACGCAACTGGCTTTTCACCGGAAGCGAGACTGGCGGACAGAATCTGGCGATCCTCTTCTCCTTCGCCGCGACCTGCAAAGCCAATGCCGTCAACTATCGTCAATGGCTGGAAGACGTTTTGATCCGCATCAATACCACGCCAGCATCGCTGATCGACACGTTGCTTCCTCAAAACTGGAAATTTCAACCCCGCTCCGAGATATCCCGTTAAAGCCACGCAAACGCACGTTTGAGCAAGTGTAACAGGGATCCCTCATTCTCCGGTCAAGACGAAAAATCCGTTCCGGTGCATTCAATGGTAAAAAATCACGACCAAAAATTTTGCTCCGCACGCCTCTGCCATGGGGATGACTGGGGACTTACATTACTGGGTTGTGCCGTCAATAGATGTGTACTATATTATGTAAACGTCAAAAAGGATTAGGAAAAATGGCGAATGCATACGAACAACATGATATATCGGATGAATCTTGGGCTAAAATCAATTTTTTGCTGCCGGGGTGCAAAGGAACTTGGAGAGGCAATGCACGCGATAATCGACAATTTCTAAATGTCGTTTTTGGTATTTTACGAACGGGTGAACCTTGGTGTAATGCCCCTCGTTTTTCAAAGGCGGCATTACGTAGAAGCAGTCAAAAAATGAAGATTTCATTTTTTGAGAATCCTTTACGCCGCCCGATACTCTCTCATACAGCCGATGCCGTTTTTCTGACGACCGCGCTTCATGTGCCCTGTCTCTCTCTGCGGTAATGAACCGGTGGAACTCCGGAAAAGTTTTTGAACGCTTTGGAAAAATGATAACGGTCGGCATATCCTGTTTCCTGCGCAATTTCATCCATTGTTTTTTCCGTATGATGGAGCAGCCAGGACGCCCGGAGCATTCTGAGCTCAAAGAGGAAGAAATTCGGCGTTTTCTTCGTTTCCCTCATGAAGAGCCGGTAGAAACTGTTGCGCGACATATTAACACGTCGGCAGAGTTCGCTATTCGTCGGCGGTGAATCCAGTTCGCTCTCCATGATTGCCACGGCCTTTGCGATTCTCGGATCAAGGTTATCCCGTGCTGAATTCAGAAAATCCTCCGGAGAAATCAGACTGAGATAATGCGATACAATGCCTTGAATTGCCATCAGGCGCGATGTCTCATCAGACAAAGACAGAAAATGAGCCAGTTCCGACCTGAGGAAAGCGGGCGGGAAGGTATAGATTCTGCGTCGGACATTATCGAACTGCGCTCCGATTTTGAAATTTACAGAGAAATGCGGGACAACCCGATCAAGTTCCGTCGAAGTCGCAATATGGGACGGGATCAGGAACACATCCCTGGAGGTCAGCGGATAAACAATATTCTGAAAAATGATCTTTGCGCCGTTTGCCTGATTCCAGTAGAGACGCCAGTATTGCCCGAAATTCCGGGGATAATTCCATTCCCTGAGAATATGAAAGGAATAGTTGCAGATTTCCAGAACAGGAAACGACGGCGCCCCCTGCCGGTTCTGCGATTCCTCACGCTCCCAGAGCAGCGGAGCAATTTTTCTGATTATGGAACAATTTGACATTGAATAGATACGATATGACATTTACAATTTTTCAAATCTAATTATAATATATGCATGAAACACAGGATGTCAAGGTATCATGCGCAACTTTTCTTTTTCGGCAAACGAGAGAAAAACAGTATGGAGATGATACCTTGGTTTGGGATCATTTGAAATCAATTTAAGAACGAAAATGGAGTTTTCGCAAAGATGAAACAGAGAACACTGTTTTTCAATCACGGGAAACGCCGGAGGGTAACGAGGTCATACTTTACTCTTATCGAACTTCTGGTCGTTATTTCAATCATAGCCGTTCTTGCGGGAATGCTGCTTCCGGCATTGAACAAAGCAAAAGAAACGGCAAAACGAATCGGCTGCCTGAGTAATATCAGGCAGATGGGACTTTGCATCATCAATTACGGAACGGACAATCATGACATCATCGTGCCTTATGCGGTCAATGACAAAACCAGAATCTCCCGTGGGGTGGATGGCCCGGACAATGCGCCATGGATATTTACAATTCGGCGATGGCTGCCTTTCAAAGTGTCTCATCCGGCAGCCTATTACCCGGAATCCGAAGGGAAAGGCATGTTCCCGATGGCAAACGGAATCTTTAAATGTCCGGCAATCGGTCGCCTTCCCGAATCAATAGGAGATATTCCGTATGGAATGCCGAATAGTTTCATCGGTGGCGCAGTACCATCTGACGGATGGGGACAATCCTTTTCCCGCTATGTTCCCAGGAAATTTACGGATATTCTGAGCGTCTCGGGAAAAGTCCTGCTTATGGATGCCGGCATGGTCTCATACAATCCTTATGTATATTGCCATCAAGGAGGATTTTCCACCACGCCGGCGGATCACTCTACATCGCAGGGTTTCGGCGTATACCTGTTTTGGCCCGACGGCCAGGGAATCGCAACCCGGCGGCACAGACAATCCGCCAATGCAGTCTTCTGCGACGGTCATGCCTCCAACATCTCCTATTCTGAATTGAGAAGCGAAGCCGTCAAATACGACAATATGTACTCCGGAATGCTGTGGGGCAAAGACGGACTCCGCAAGTAAGCAGCAGAAACAACACAAAACCAAATCATATAGAAAGGAACTGAAAAATGATGAATCTGAAGAAAATGACCGCCCTGTTTGCCCTGTGCTCCTTTGGACTCGGAGCCGCCGAAGTTTCCATGCTGAACCTGAACAGGATCGAATCTTCTCAGGGACTGCCGGCCGGCTGGTATCCGAACAAACGCCAGGAATTTTCACCGCTTCCGAAAGTAGAATTTCCCGTCGAACAGGACGGGAAGGCCATGCATATCTCCAATATTCAGGGGCGGGAAGGCTGCCGTTTCGAGAGTTACAGAGTCATTCCGGCGGAAAAGGGTGGCAAGCTGGTTCTGACGATTAACGTCAAAGGTCGCGGGACAGGTGTGTTCACTGTGCAGGCTTACAGCGGAAAAAAGTGGACGGGGCATATCGGCATCAAGACGTTTGCGATTCCCGCCGAGTGGCAGAGCGTCAAGGTTGAGTTCGACATCCGCGATCTTGATCCCAAGGCGCCGACCTCCGGAGTGATCTGCATGTTCGGAGCGAAAAACGGTTCGGAACTCTTCATACGTTCCCTGACCTCAGATGTCGTTGCCGGTAAATGACGAGGAGCAACATGAAAAGACTGTTTCACTTCCTTCTGATGATCTCCACCGTCTGTCTTGCCGCAGCGGAAACGGAGATGATCGATCTCGACACGATCAATCCGAGCTTCAATACTCCAATGAGCTGGTATCCGAACAAAGGAGCCGCCTTCACCCCATTGCCGACGGTGACTTATTCCGTCGAACAGGGCAGAAAGGCCATGCGCATTTCCAATGTTCAGGGCAAGGACGGCTGCCGCTTCGACTGCTACCGGAATTACCCGGTGCTCAACGGCGACAGGATCATCCTGACCGCTGAAGTCAAGGGCAAGGGCAAAGGCATATTCACCGTGCAGGCTTACAGCGGGAAAAAATGGATGGGACATATCGGGATCAAGGATTTCAAGGTTCCCTCCGAATGGGACAGGGTTCAAGTCAGCTTTGACATCGTCGATCTTTCCGAAAAGGATATGACAGACGGTGTGATCTGTATGTTCGGCGCCGGAAAAGGTTCGGATTTTCAACTTCGTTCGCTGAAGTTTGAACGGGTGGCGGAAATCGCCGGAAATACGGCATTTCCCAATATCTGGACGGCTTTTCTGCCGATGGATGCGGACTATCAGCCGACGAAACAGGAACTGACTTCGATCCCCGCAGCGCTGAACGGTGTGAAACCGCGCAAGGTTCAGTTCGCCGGAGGCGAGCATGACTTCAAACCGGATTTCGAAAACAAGCCGGGGCCGCTGCCGCACGGCGCGGGAAACTGCGCTTGGCTTTTTGCCGAGATCAATGCGCCGCAGGACGAAGATTACACGATCGGTGCGGGGGCGGACTGGTGGATGCAAGTCAATGTGAACGGAAAAGCGGTCATTGACACGCTCAAGGACGGTAATACGCATCATCCTCCGCGCATCACCGACCATAAGACCACAGTCCGGCTGAAAAAAGGCCGGAATCTGCTGGCTGTCAAATACGTAACCGGTGCGGGAAGTTCGGTTCTGGCGCTCGGAGGCCCCAATGAACTGCGGGGTGTCGGACAGAAAATACGCATTGTCGAGGAACTGTTCAAAGACGACTTTGAAAATGCGCAGGCCAGACGTCCCGGCAATCCGCAAATCATTCAAGGAGAATACAGCTACGCCCTGGTCGGTCCCTCACGGCAGGGCGTCTATACGACAGCCCGGAAATTGGCATTCGAGCCTGCGCGCAGTGAATACACGATGCCCAAGATCGCATCCGGGAAATCGTTCGGGATGTCGTTCCGGCTGATCCGTTTCGGCAAAGACGACGCACGACTTGCGTTCCGGTTCTCCGATCCGAAAACCGGAAAATCCTGTGTGCTGGAATTCCTCTCCCGCACAGGCGGCGACCTGGAGATCAACATCCTTGACAACGGAAAAAATGCAGGTTCGTTCCGGTATCCCGCGAAATGGATTCCCATGGATGTGATGTTCAGCGCCACGGCGCTGGGGGAATACAAACTCGCACTGGAAACACTGGTGGACAGTTCGGTTCGGAATTATTCCGGCAAAAGCACATTTTTCGCCGATATCAATGATGCCATGTTCCGGATTGATGCGGTTCTGGAAACGCTTGGAGGTAAATCCGCGCAGGTTCTGCTGGATGACTGGATCTGCGGTTATGCCATGCCCGACCAGATACGGAAAATGATCCCGATGGATATCCGGGTGGAAGATACTTTCGATCCGAAAAAAGCCGGTTGGAAACTGATCCTTGATGAAGAGTTCGATGGAGACAGTCTGAATCCCGACCTCTGGACCCGCACCTTTGCGATGAAGGGAATCCAGTTGAAAGACGGTTTTCTCGAACTGCGGGCGACCCGCAAACCGGCGGGCAACGGCAAAGTCATTTACGAAACCAATGGTTTCTCCACCGTAAAAAAATATTCCTACGGATATTATGAAGCGCGGGTGCGCGTGCGCGACTGTTCCGGCTGGATCACCGCTTTCTGGCTTTACGGCGGACAGACCGGCAACTCGTATCTGGACGGAATGGAAGTTGATGTTTACGAGGATTATTATGTATTTCCCGGCAAGCCCCTGCTGGATTTCAATTTTCACGGTTTTGTCGGCAGAGTCATGAAGAGCTGGAACTATGTGGCAACACTGCCCGGCTCCAGCCGGGATTTTTATACGATCGGCTGCAAGTGGACGCCGTTTGAGATTACCTATTACATCAACGGCAAGGCAATCCGTTCCACGGCAAACCACAGCCCGCATAAAACCATCACATACGACGCATTGAATCACCGGAACGGCTTTGCTCCCCTCCATCTTTGTTTCTATGGGAAAATCACCGCGGAATACGGTGCGGGAAAACCGATTGAAGACAAGGGGGAATTTCCGGATGTATTCAAGATCGATTATGTGCGCGTCTGGGAGTATCCCCGGCAGGAAGACCCCGTCGTGAAATGGACCCGGAGGGAACAGCCGCTTATCGTCGAACCCGGCGAAAAGTTTGAACTGGAAGCGGATGTCACACCCAATCCCCGGACAAACTCCCCGATCAAAGGCGTCTACCTGTTCGACAGCGGATGCCTGATCGACTACAAGGACAAACCGCCGTATAAATTCACGGTCTCCATTGATGACAAATACTATTCCGGCACCAACTACATGCGTACCGGCAGGTCACGCGAAAAGCCGAATCTTCAGAGCGTGCTGCATGCCTATGCAATCTATGCTCAGGATGCGCGCGGCAGGGTCGGTCATACCAACGCGGTTATTAAGATGACCCGCCCCCAGAAAAAATCCACGCCGTATCAGGGAAAAGCTCAGGTCATTCCGGGACGGGTAAACCCCAGTTTTTATGATGAAGGCGGCAATGGAGTCGGTTATCTGGATGACAATGTGAATGTCAACGGAAAGGCCGGGTTCCGCAAAGACGAAGGCGTGGATACCAACGGCGAATGGATCGGCCATACCATTACCGGGGAATGGGTCAATCTGACCGTTGACATCAAAAAAGCCGGAAAATACCGGGTGGAGATGGACTACGGGGCACCCGACACCTGCGGAGGTAGCATGCTGATGCTGCTGGATGACGAAAAACTGCTCGGCACCTTCGAAATGCCCGGTCGCGGCAGCGGCTGGGGCGGCCTCAAGACCGGACTGCGGAATATCGAACTCCCTGCCGGACGGCATACTCTGAAGCTGATCGTGATTGGTGCATACAACTATTCCTGGCTGACATTCAGCGAGGAAAAATAGAGGATTGCAGAAGAATGTCTGATTTCTCCATCCGAAAACCGCCGGAACCGGTATTGCCGGCGGGGAGTTCGGTACCTCCCCCCGGCGGGAAGATTGTCCGTGACGGCGATAAAATCGCGTTTGTCGGCGACTCCATCACCAATTTCGGCAACCGTCCGGACGGATTCATCCATCTGGTCATGGAGGCTCTGGAACAAGCCGGACTCCGGAATCTCTCCTTCCTTCCGGGAGGAGTCAACGGGGATCGTTCCAATCTGGTGCTGAAGCGCCTGCCCGGAATTCTCGCGCAGAAACCGGATCTGGTCATTCTCCAGGTCGGCGTCAATGACGTGGGCTGGGGCGAACAGGGAGGAGTCAGGCTGCCGCAATACAAGACGAATATCCGGAAGATGATCGGGCTATGCCGCAATGCGGGGGCGCGAATACTGCTCGTCACGCCGTCCATGCACTCGGAGAATCCGGAAGCGGAAAATAACTGCAGGCTCTCGGCATACTGCGATTTCCTGCGTGCCGAAGCCGCCGGAAAGCGGCTTCCGATTGCAGACTGGAACCGGGAAATGCACCGTGTTCTGGCGGAGGGAAAAATCCCGGGCGAATCGGGTCTCCTGCTTACCATTGACCGTTTGCATCTGAATGGTTACGGGAATCTCCATTTGGCGCGGACGATTCTTGCCTCATCAGGCGTGGAGCAGGAATTGACGGATCGCCTGTCCGCGCAATGGCGCCGGCGTCCTTCCATGGCTCCCGTGCTGAATGCCTGGTATGATCCGGCGTGGAAGATCAGCATGGAGGATTATGAAATTCTTTTCCGGGCGGCTCATGCCCGGGGGCTTACAGTGGAAGCGCTGATGAAACGGCTGGTCGACGACCATATTGCCGGGGAGAAGAAAAAAGAGGTTCAAAGATGATGCCATTCAAGTTCGGAAAACTGGCGGGAGGATTTCTTGCGCTTGCAGCACTGACGGCCGCCGGAGCTCCGGTCAAAGTTCCGGTTCCGGCGGAAAACAACGGGAAAGTGCCGGGCTGGACTATCCGTGCAGACGGCAAGACGGATGTATCCGGCGTCGCAGGCGGCTTCCGTTTCCATTCTCCGGAAAAAACCGTCATGGTGTCCGCTTCGGAAAAGTTTCCCGTCGCGGATTTCACCAGAGTGACGATCCGCGCGAATTTCAAGGGAACGGGAACAATCCAGCTGGGATTTCATGTTTACGGCAGGAAAGGTTACATCTGCACGTTTCCGGGCAAAAAGCTGAAACTTGATTCTCCGGATCAGTCCGTTCCATTGGAGTCCGTGCAGTTGCCGGGCGGCTGTTCCGGGGAGAACGCCCCAGGAGACGGCAAACCTTTTTTCGGATTGCTCTGCGTATATGCGCATCCCGGAACGAAAGGCGAAATTACGGATTTCTCCTATGAGACGGGGAAATATATCCCCGACCCGGAAGCGCCGATTGCTCCGCCGGGGAAACGCCCGGACGTTCCGCCCATGCAGCATCGCCTGGTTCTGCCTGACACCATTTACGCCGTGGAAGGAGTTGAGATGAACATCTATTTCGACAATGTGTTTCTGAGTGTCAATCCGTCCGCCTACGTATTTGACGTGGACTGTCCGAAGGGAAACAATTTCGGCAGGAAATGGAGTTTCACTCCTGCCGGAAACGATGTCGGCGTGCATTCCCTGACCCTCCGGGTCATCAGCGATCACGGGATGGCGGCCTGCAAGACCGTCCGGCTCATGGTGGCTCCGGCGGATGCGGGGAAAGGACGCAGAATTTCCCTGCTGATGGTCGGGGACAGCATTACGGATGTGACCGCATTTCCGAAACGTGTACATTCGCTGTTCCATCAACCCGGCAATCCGGAGCTGACGATGGTTGGAACCCGTCCGGCTCCGTCCCGCAGCGGTTCCATGGCACATGAGGGATACGCGGGCTGGGCATGGGAGACCTTTCTGCGGAGCGGGCCGTTTGTTTCCGGCAGAAACGGCGGAACAGAGCTGGATATTCCCGCATACTTTGCAAAATGCAATAACGGCGCCGCACCTGATTTCATTACGTTTCAGCTTGGAGTGAACGATGTTTTCGGTTCCGACGACTTCCGGATTTACAATGCGCTGCATCATATCGAGCGCAGCATGGAGAGGCTGGTGGATGCGTTCCGCAAGGCGGCTCCGAATGCTGTGATCGGCATCGGGCTTCCCACGCCGTGCGCATCACAAGACGGCATGGGAAGGGTTTACTGTTGCGGACAGACAAAATTCCAGTATGCGAAAAACCGTCTTATGCTGAGCCGTATGGTCATGCGCAAATACGGCGGCAGCCAGGATCCGAAAATCCGGGTCATCCCGATGTATCACAATCTGGACTGCGAATATAATTTCCCGATGCAGGAGTATCCCGTCAATGCGGGGGCAGCGGAAAAGATCAGCATGCCCAGAGACGGGCTTCATCCGGCTCCCGCCGGCGGCAATCAGCTTGGAGACACGTTTTTCGCATGGTTGAAATGCCATCTGCATGAGGGTGAATAAGTTTCATTTTGAAATCTGAAGAAAGGTTGAGTCATGAAGACAAAGTATGCGCTCTTTTACGATTTTCACACAAGCACGGTAATTCCCGACGTCGGAAAAAACTTCGATGTTGAAAAATTCACCGACAACCTCAGGGAATGCGGGATCGATTTTCTGACATGGCATGCACGCTGCAATCAGGGCAATGCCTATTATGATACGAAATACGGTTACCGGCATCCGTCGCTGGAGTTTGATCTGTTCGGCAGAATCGCCGAATCCTGCCATGGAAAAGGCATCCGGATCAGCGCGTATCTCAACGGAGGCCTCAGCGATGAGGAGCTTCTGCGCAATCCTTCCTGGATGCGCATTGCCCCCGACGGACATTGCCTCACGAAAGAGCGTCCTTCCGCGGAAATGAGAGCGGCATGTTACAATTCCCCCTATCGCGAACACCTCAAGAACATGGTGCGCGAGCTTGCGGAAAACTATCCGGTGGACGGTTTCTTCTTTGACTGCATGGGCGCCTACTACACCTGCATCTGCCCGACCTGCACGGCAGAAATGAAGCGCAGAGGAATAGACTTCCGTGACGAAAAAGAGATCACGAAGTTCACCTGCGATTCCATTCTGAAACTGGCGAAGGAACTGCATGCAGTGATCCGTTCCGTCAATCCCGGACTGTTTTTCTTCCTGAACGGGGCATGGGAAGAGGAAATGATCGGGCTCAATACCCAGCTGGAATGCGAATGCCTGCCGCCATGTGCGGAACTGGGATACGATTATCTGCCGGTGCAGGCTCATTACCTGCGCACGATTGCGGGAGACAATTCCGTACTCTGCATGACCGGACGTTTTTATCACTGGGGCGATTTCGGCGGTCTCCGCAAGGAAGAGAGCCTGGAATATGATCTTCTCTACGGACTGGCAAACGGAATGCGGCCGGAAATCAGCGATCATTTTCATCCGCGCGGGGACAACTATCCGGAAGTGTTCGACCTGATCCGCAGAACTTATGAAACGGTAAGACAGTATGACCCGTGGTGCCTGGATGCGGTCAACCGTCCTTCCATCGCGGTGGTTTATGGAAGCGGCGGCTCTGAACTGCGGACGGATGTTTCCCTGAAAGCGGCGGTGCGCATGCTGTCGGAGTTGAAACTTCAATTCAATGTCGTAACGGAAAAGTCCGCCTGGGATCAGTACGAACTGCTGGTTTTTCCGGACAATGTCCCGTTTTCCGATGAAACGGCACGCCGCGTCCGGGTTCATCTTGAGCGTGGTGGCTCCGTGATCGCCACAGGCAATTCCGGTCTTGATCCCGAACTGAAAGGTTTCGTAATTGATTCCTGGCCGGTCATCTATCTTGGCCCCACACCGCACAATCCGCTGTATTACGCGCCGGAAGGACCGTATGCGGAGGGATTACCGCATTTCCCGCTTTCCGTTTATGCATCAGGAACCGAAGTTCGGGAAGCGGACGGTGCGAAGACGGAAATCTGGAGCGTCAAGCCCTACCATAACCATGAATGGGACGGCATTCACTCCAACTGGTATACGCCGCCGCAGGAAAAAACGAATTCACCGTTCCTGGCATTCAAGGGACGCATTGCCTATTGCAGCGGCAGAATCTTCGAGGGATATTTCAAGCGTTCACCATATCAGACGCGGCTCCTGCTCGGAAATATCATCCGCCGTTTTATGCCGAACCCGAAGTTCCGCTCCTTCACACTGCCGAGCTACGCACGCGCATTCGTCCAGTACAAAGGGGAACAGGAACTTCTGCACGTGCTGGTCTACACGCCTGAACTGCGCGGGCTGTCCGTTGCACTGGAGGAGCGCGGAACTCTGGTGAACAGCGAACTTTCCATGCGGATTGACGGCAGACCGTTCAGAAAGGTCTATCTCGCCCCGGACCGTCAGGAAATTCCGTTCACGGTGGAAGATGGATACTGCAAGGTAAACCTGCCGCTGCTGCAAGGCCATGCTCTGCTGGTATTCGAGAAGTGAAAAAATGAACGAACGCGCACGTGAACGGATCATCAGACGGCAGGACTGGCGTTGCGAAAACGCCGGGAAAGACTGGCGCGACGGGCTGCTGCTGGGCAACGGCAATCTCGGCGCGGTGGCTTATGCGCCGGGACATCTGGAATGGGTGTTGAACAAGGTAGACGTGTTTGACCCCACTGTGGAAAAAGCATTGCTGGACAGGAGACTCCCCCATGCGGCTTTTCTGCGCCGCATCGAAAAGATGTCGCCTAAAAACACCTTGTTCCTGAACGAAGCGGAGGCCGCGCCGGTTTCACGCAAAGCCATCCGCGATACGGTCAGCGCGGGGATACTGCGTCTGAGGTTCTGGCAGGGAACAGGCTGGAGTTCACCCGCCATGCCGAAAACCGGACAGCATCTCTCCCTGTATGACGGCGAACTCTTCGAAGAGATGAGCGCCCATTCGTTCCATCCTTGCCTGAAGATGTTCATTCCTCGTGGTACCGGACTCCTGTGCATACGGATCACCGAGTCCGGCGCACCGGGCAGGATACATATTCTGGAACTGGTACGCCCCTGCAATGAACAGCTGCCTGCCCCGGAGCGGCACGGAAACGGCAATACGCTGGTCATGAACCAGAGGCTTTTTGACAGCCCCATGTCCTATTCCGCAGCAGTCCGTATCCTGCCGCACCGCAGTGAAGAACGTGTCCGCTTCGGCAATGCCGGCGAGATGCTTCAGAATGGCGATGCGGATATTCTGGTTTCAGTCAAAAGCTCAATGGAATGTGCCGATCCCGCATCTGCCGCCATTGCGGAGCTGGACTGGGCGCAAAGCAGAACTTTCGACACTCTGGAAGAGGAAAACAGGGAGTGGTGGCGCCGATGGTGGAATAAATCCTACGCCGATTTCGGCAGATATAAGAAGATCCAGAAGTATTTCACCTTCAGTCTCTATTCGCTGGCATGCAACTTCGGACAGGCGCCCATGCCCGGATTGAACGGTCTCTCTTTCGGACCGCTGGACGATGCGGCACCCGGAGTTGCCTATCAGGGATACACACATGATCAGAATGCCCAGATTCCGGCGATGGCTCTCCTCCCTTCCGGCAGGGCGGAGCTGATCGGCGTTCTTGCCGACACTTACTGGAACGTCCGTCATACTCTGCGCCGGGAAACCAGAAAACTTTTCGGATGCGCCGGCATTTTTCTGCCGCTGACCATGAATCAGCTGGGGCTGGAGTATCCGGCGCTTTCCTATCGTTACACCTTGTGCGGCAGCGCTTATACAGGCATGGTGCTTGCCAGGGCCTGGCAATATTCCCGGGATGAGACGCTTCTCCGGAAAAAGATTTACCCGCTTCTGCGCGAACTGGCGATATTTTATATGGGAATCATGAGAAAGGGAGAAGACAACAGATACCATCTGGACTGGAGCGTCCCCCCGGAGATATTTACCCTGACCCGTGATGACAGTGCAACCATGTCCATGCTGAAGGCGGTATTGGAGACACTGGTGGAAGCGGCGGCGCTTCTGAAACGGGATAGAAAATACCTTCCATTGTGGCGGGATATTCTGGAAAACTATCCGGAGACATGCAAGACTCCGAAGGGGGCCTACTGGTGCGGGCCGGACATCCCTTTCGACCATTACTTTTTCGGGGGGCATCTCTGGTATCCCTTTTTCCCTGCCGGAGTGGATCATGACCGGAATGCCGCACTTAAAACCCTGGAGCTGATAGAAACTCAGTCGGTGGAACGTTCCTATGCCGACCATACCGGCGAGTGGCACCCGAACCATGAGTGGAGCATGTTCCTGACCGTCAGCGCCCGTCTGCGGCTGGGAGACCGGCAGGGCGGCTGGCATGGGCTGGAACGTTTTCTGGAACTCTTTGCCAAGGAGAACGGACTTTTCACCCATGATCCCATACTGATCTGCGATCCGGCGGAATCGGAGGAGAATGAAAGACGCTGCGCCGGTAAATTAACGACAGAGCGGAAATTCTGTGACGGAACACTTCTGACGCCGGACAATCCCGAAGTCCCGAAGCCGATGTGCGTTACCGCCAACCGTGACGCCAAACGTCTTGCTCCGGCGGTACAGGAAGGCAGCTCCTCTTTCCTCTGCATGGCCTGCGAAGCTCTTTTGCAGAGTCATGGCGGGGAGATACGGCTGTTTCCCGGAGTGCCCGAAGATTTTTCCGGATCGTTCAGCAGACTGATTGCCGAGGGCGGTTTTACCGTTTCCGCGATAATGCGCAAAGGACGGTTGATCCGGGCGGAAATCACCGCATGCCGGGATGGAATGTGCCGGGTTCGGCCCGCCCCCGGAACAATACGGGAAAAGTATCTGCGGAAGAATGAAACAATGAAAATAAGAGGAATTTAAATATGGAAGCGAAAAAGATTTACTCCGTGGGTACCTTGCGGTACAAATTACCGCAATTGCTGACCGTTTCCGTAGTTATGCTGTTTTCTTAAGTCTGATGCACTACAATCTGACTCCGAATGTGAAACTAGGTCTGCCAGCCAAAATACTGCGTACTTAATGCTTGAAAGATTATTGATTTCATGTTATATTATCTTCATAGACAACCGAAGATTCGAAATGGCTTATTATGTTATTTACCTTTCGTTGTAATCAAGCATTTTGTTGCAAGAGATTTTGTGTTGCATTTTTGAGGACTTTGAGTGGCTGAAGATAAAAAGGCCTTGCGGCGAGAGGCGAGATATCAAACGGCGAGGAGGAATTTCACGTGCCAGGAGCCGTTTTGGGGACAAGGCAATGTTTGTTCGAGGATGTGTAAATCCATGACCCTGTCGGATATCATTGACGCCTTTTATCGGAGATGGCGTTTGATGGCAATCGACGGCACAACCTTTGATTTTCCGGATGAGCAAAGAAGTCATGATTTTTGGGTCCGTCCACCATAATCCTGCGGGAAAACCGCCCGCAATTGCGCATGATAAGCTTTACTTGAAATCGGCATACGTGCGATTATCAGTGCGGTCTATAGGTCTCTCAAGGCAAACAACTTTTTCCGCTCCTGCAAAAGGATATGCTGCTACTTGCTGATCGCGGCTTTGGTTGCTATCCGTTCTTTTCCGGATGCATCAAAACTGGCGCATCGTTAGCGTTTCAAGTCCATGGCAATATGAAATTTGCAAAAGAAAAAAATCTGCCGGACGTTTTTTAAAGTATGTTTTGTCCTGGCGTGGAACAACGCAGGAAAAACAATGGCATTCCTGTTCGAGTCATTAAATATGCCATCAAAGACACCAGCGAAAATATCGCTTGATAACCAGTATTTTAAGTGGAAAACGCTTCGGTTTCGGAACTTGCGGCTCTCTATCGCAAGCGCAGGGAGATCGAATTGACTTATGATGAATCGAAGAATTATCTAAAGCTGCCGGAAGCCGCCTTGCAAAGCAAAAAATCGGAATTGATTATACAGAAATTGTTTGGATATCTATTTGCACACTATACGACTCGCAGCTTAATACATTAAGCCGCACGGAAAAATATGGTCAATCCAAACCGGCTTTCCTTTATCAATGCGCTACGAGTTCTGTACTGAAAAATCACTGCTGCTCATTTTCCCCCTCAAAGCTACAGAAAGAAGAACTTTTATATCTTCTTTACTCAGATTTTCCTGTATGAATTCAGAAATATTTGCCCCTGTGTGAGATCCCCGTCTGCGTAGAGCAAGCCTGCAAGGTGCTTTTTTCATAAGGTCTTGTCTTCACTGATAATACTGCACTGAGCTCAAACAGGAAGATTGAGATGAGTATTTTCGAGAGTGACAGGACTGTAATGTAAAAATATGGTTAAAATTAATATTTGTATCTTGAAAATTCAGAGAATATAGTATATAATTAATAAACAATGATTCAATGATTCGCTTTTAATGTTATGAGGTTATTCCATGCCGATGACAAAATTAAGTCTGAAGACACAAGTCAAAGAATATCTGTTATCGTATATTCGGGATAAAAAACTGCAACCGGGTGATCGGCTGCTCACACAGCGTGAACTTGCTGAGATGCTGCATACCAGTCAGAAAGTGGCACAAATGGCTTTAAACAGCCTGGAAGAAGAAGGAATTATTATCAGGCGACTTGGAAGCGGGAGTTTTCTTGCAAGACGCCATGAGATGATTCCCAGAACCCCAAACGGAGGTCGGAACATCTTTGTCCTGATCCCCAATCTCAGAAATCCGCAGTTTTCTGAATTTGCAGCAGAACTCGAAACTGTGCTCTTGCGTAAAAGTCGGCAGATGAGACTGATGACATTCCATGCTGTCAGTTCTTTCCGGGAAATCGTGAATGTCATGGTGGAAGAAGGGTGTGGTGGAATCATAACAACAGATCTACCTCTTCCATTGAAAAACTTTATTCTTCAGCATGAAATTCCTGCGGTTTTGATCCGTTTATGGAAAATGCGGGATAATCCCCGGAAAGCCACTCATGAGATATTGCTTAATATTGAAGATCAGGCCAAAATACTATCGGAACATTTGCTTTCCCGGGGATACCGCAGGTTTTATTTGGCAGGAGGAATGACAAACTCGGATGGAGAATTGAGTTTCCGTTTTCAGATTATGCAAAAATATTTAGAATCCAGCGGATCATCCGTCCATATCATTCCTGAGAAAAGCATGTCTGAGAATGGATTGAATTATGAGTCCGTTGGAAGGGAATTGGCGATGAAGATTCTGAAACAATACCAGCCATCCTCCGCTGCCGTTTTCTATAATACTGCACGTGCGCTGGGGGCCATGAAAGTATTCCAGCGTCTCGGAAAAAATATCCCGCAGGATATTGCCGTTGCAGGTTTTGACAATATCTTTCCTGCACGGTTGGTAGAACCGGAACTGACAGTAACGGATGCCCGCTACATTGAGGCGGCACATCGGGCCGTTGATCTTGTTCTGTCTCCACATGAGAGAAAAGAAACATTGTCAATTGCACCGCTTCTCTGTTGTGGGAGATCCGTCGGACATCTTGATAAAAAATAAAGGAACATTATGAAACTCACTTGTTTAGGAACTGCTTCCGGAATTGCTACAAAAACACGGTTTCACAACATGGTTCTTCTGGAATCATGCGGGCATGGTCTGCTACTGGACGGAGGAGAACCCTTAAGCACCCTGCTGATTCGACATGGCACAGACCTGAATGAAATTGATGGAATGGTAATTACTCATCTGCATTCGGATCATGCCGGAGCCCTGCCGCAGCTGATCCAGACCATGCAGATTTCTCGGAGGGACAAAGTGTTTCAAGTCTTGATGCCGTCTGAGGGAACTCATCTGTACAAAGATTTTCTCAACATGCTCTATCTGTTTGACAGTGTGCTCCCATTTCATCTGAAAATCGAAGGAATTCAATGTGGAGCAGAACAGGAGATCGGTGTTTTTTCCATTGAATCCATATCGAACGCCCATCTGAAGCGCTTGTCAGAGCTTGCTGCCGAGGAGGGATTGTTGAACCAAGGCCAGAGTTATAGTATTGCTATACATTGCGAGGGCAAGCGGATTGTTTACAGCGGAGATATCAAATCTGTCATGGAACTGCGGCCTCTACTCCGTGAGGAAACGGATTTGCTTATTCTGGAGATGGCCCACTTTATGCCGGACGATTTTCTGATGTTACTTGAGGATGTCTGTCCCCGAATGACAGTTTTCACTCATTTTCACCCGGACTTGGATATTGAGCCGGAAAAAAAGCTGCATGACCTGTTTCATGGTTCCCTCCCTTCAAAGATTATCTTTGCCAATGATGGAATGGAGCTTGAAATATGAAGAACATTTTTCAATATGATTTACATACCCACACCAGTTTTTCGGACGGACGGAACGATTTGCTTACCATGCTTCAGTCCGCTGAATCCTATGGAATGGCTGGAATGGTTTTTACGGATCATGCCTTCAGCGATGTCGAGGCTGAAAGATTATGGACAAATTATCATTCGAATCATTTACCCGCAAGTAAAGTCAAAATTCTTTTCGGCACAGAAACAACGGTTGCGGATCTTTCTGGAAAACCTGTAGTTTCAGCAGATATCCTCAGAAAATTTGACTTGGTACTGATGGACTGCAACGGGATTCTTTTCCGACAGCTTGCCGAGCTCAAGGACCCAGAAAACATCGCATCAGTATTTTGCAATACACTGATCAATGCGTGCAGTATTCCCGAGATAACAATTCTGGCACATCCTTTGAACTGCGGTCTTCCTCCCCTGAATCTGTCGCTGGAAAGATTCACAAATGAAATGCTGGGTAATCTGGCGGATGCTTTTGTCAGGCATGGAAAAGTCTTTGAAATCATGAATCAGATGTATTACTGGCACACTACAACATCATTTGAACAGTTCCATTCAGAATATTCAAGAATCGTTCAGATTATGAAAGAGGCTGGGGTTCGCTTTTCTCTTGGTTCCGATTCACATTCATGTTGTGGCATCGGGAATTTTTCATGGGCACACCGGATTGTAGAAGAACAGAAACTTTATAGTGACTTTTTTCTTCCCGAGGCATTTGCAAAGAATTTGGAAGAAGATACCAATTCGCAGCGACATTGATATGAGTAAGTCGGCAAAGACAAATAAGAAATGGAGGTTGACGGATGAGAACAGCATCTCAAAAATTATTTCAGTTGACAGAGAAAGAGGTTAAACATCATTCCCGTGTGCTTTTCCGCAGATTCATGAAACACAGTCCCAGCCACAGGTATACACTTTTTACATTGATAGAGCTCTTAATCGTTATATCAATCATTGCAATCCTTGCTGCAATGCTTTTACCGACATTGTCAATGGCAAGAGAGTCTGCGCGGAGAATAAAGTGTACCGGTAATCTGAAGCAGATTGGAACTGCATTGCATATGTATGCTGCTGATTATAATGACTGGGCCCCCATAGCGTTGGGAACATCTCCGGCAGATTATGGAAGTTATTATCATACTTGGTCCTGTCGCAGTGTTTTTCCGGAATATCTCAAGCTGAACACTGACATAACCAAAGCACGTCCACAAGGCAATGTTCTGGAATGCCCGAATCAGGATAGTTATACACAAGGCTCCGTGCCTAAATTTTATACGGCAGATGCGGAAGCAACCGGCAGTAAGGTGAAAATTGGATATGGCATGAATCAATTTCTGAATTACATCAATTCTTCGGGTAAAAAACAGGGAATGAAGCTGGGTAGATTCCAAAATCAGAGCAACGTATTTGTTTTTCAGGACAGCTCCAATAATACCACCGATAGATATTATGTGCATAATGAAGCCTTGAACTTTTTTGATTCAAATGCCAATGGGCGTGTTATGTTCCGCCACAACCGGGGCGTAAATATCAATTGGCTGGACGGACATGCTTCCTCAATTTCAAGAAGCGAGTTTATAGAATATACCACGAGTGCAAATGAATGGCGCTGGCTGCAATACGATCTGTAAACAGCGACCTTGTCAGTTCATTTATAACATACAAAAATCAACAGTAAAAAATCAGGAGGTTAAAATGGGAACAAATTTCAGAATCATTGACTTGGGAGTTATTCTCGCGGGAATCGGATGCATGACCGTGGTCTTGACTGCAGGATTCAACTCAAGCAATACTGCCTACCGTATTAAATGTCAGGATAATTTGAAGAAGATAGGAGTTGCTCTTTCCGGATATGCATCAAAAAATAATGATGTTCTTCCCGTTGTCAATGACAGAGACAACTGGAAAAAAATATGGTGCCTTGAAAATTCGTTTGTCACTTATCTCAGATTGAAACCTCATGCCGGAACGAGAGCGAAAGGCAATGTTCTGGAGTGTCCGGGGGAGAGCAGATACGAGACATTTACGCATATTGGTTATGTCATGAATGTGAATCTCCATACCGCTGACTCCAAAAATCCCAAACACCGGCGGGGTGGAAAATTGTCTTACTTTTCCTCTCCGTCGACAACGATTGCCGCAACGGATGGCACCATGCACTTACTGGATACCTGGAAGGCAAATAATGATAAAAATAATGTGACACGCGCCAGACATGACAATCAACTGAATGTCCTGTTGCTTGACGGTTCCGTTACCACAGTTCCCCAAATACTGTCAAATCTGGATGGATATGATAAAAAGAACAGTTGGCTTTCGGACGAGGACAAATAACAACAGTAAACACGAAATGGAAGATTTTCAATGAAAACATTATGGATATTGCTGGCATACTGTATGGGGGGATTTTTTCCCGTCCTGTTTGGAGCGAGTGATCCAGACGGACTGGTTGCCGCTTATGATTTTGCAGATGCCCAAGACGGCTTTGTGAGGGATTATGGTCCCAATATCAACCCCGGAATTCTGCATAGTTTCTCCGGAAATCATTTGGATGCATTGGTCAAGGACAAAACAGGAAAAACTGTTTTTAAGGGTGATGGAACAGGAAATTTTGTAACGGTTCCGGATCATCCGGCGTTAAGGGAAAGCGAAAGTTTCACGGTTGAAATGGTTTGTACAATCCATGAATTTCCCAAAGATAGTGCCAATGCCCTGTTTGCATTTGAATCAACCCGTGCCCGTCTTTGGATCAACCCAGATGGAACGATTGCCATGGATAGCACACCGGATGGGAAACCCGACTATTTCTCAAGTCCAAAAGTCAAAGTTGAGACGGGACGGAAACTTCACATTTTTGCTTTCATCTGCGGAGATGAAATGGGTATTACAGTAAATGGAAAACAGCATATCTCAAACAATTATCGTGGAAGTCTTCGCAGAACGCCGGGAGACATCAGTATTGGAGGACATCCTTTTCGGAGCAACCGCTATTTTAAGGGAACCATTGAAATGGTTCAATTCTATAATCGCCGTTTGACCAATGAAGAGATGATAAAACCTTCCGCTGGACACTTTCGTCCTGCGGCATTGCCTAAGAGCGCCGTTTTTTCTCCTGATGAAGCAGTCGCATTTACCATGATGAATGGCATCAGCGAACCGGTTCGTCCAATTGTCGATAATGATGTCTATTCATGGACAACACCAGAGGGAACAATTCGGCGAAAAATTGTAAGAAAATCCCTGGATTTTCGAAAACGCCAGTTGGAACAACTCATAAAGCGAGAGAAGTTTCCTGCAGTTTATACTGATAAATTGAAAGTTTGCCTGGATAACCGTTTCTTTTCCAGTTTTGATGCCTTATATCGGCAACTGCATTTTCATGAAAAACAACTTTTCCGCTATGCGGATCGTCTTCATAAAATGGCTGAGCGTGAGTTCGATGAAAAATTGCTGAGTGGAAAAGATGGTGGTTTGCCTCCGATCATGACGGAACTGCCGCCATTCGGGAAACCGGCTTTCCGTGAGCTTGTTTATAATAAAGCAAAAGAGTTATATGCACGAAATTTCCTGATAGGGCTTGGTTCCTCACATCCCAGAATCCAAGATGAGGAGCAGCTGAATTTTATACTGTCTAGAAATGGAAAGGTTTCAACCATCGGACCGTTGGTTGCAAATTCAACAATCAACAAATGGATGGCAAAGCATCCGGAACGTCAGGAAACTGGTTACAGTTTTTCCGATGGCGTGGCTGCCGCAGGAAAAAGTCTTGAACTGTCCGTAAAGGATCCACACGCCAATCTGTATTACAATCCTTATCAATACTGGCAGGTTCGCGATGAAAATACAAAAACAGATGTTGCCCCCCGAATTGGCTGGACTTTGGATGAGAAGCACTACACTGTCACTGTTAAAAATCCGGTGGCAGGGCACCGCTATGCCGTATATTATTTTGCAAGACACGGAACAGGATTAAACCTTTCACTGCCCGATCCCGAACAAATCCAATTTTATCTGGCAGACTGGGAGAAATTTTGCGGACAATATAAAAATAAACTGCTTTTCCACCATATGGATGCCTGCTTTCACTATTTTACAGGCAAACGCATGAAGTGGTGGGAATTCTGGGGATATAACGGATGTAATGCCAATCCAACAGCACAGAAAGCTTTTGAGGAATATTCCGGAATCCGTTTTCGTCCCGCAATGCTGTTTGCCTCACTTGATGGCCCGGCAATCAATTATACTCCGACACCGGAGATCAGGGCATGGATGAAATTCAATCAGAAGTTGGTAACCGACTTCATGAAGAAGGTCTCTGATACAGCCAAAACAAACGGGATCATGTATCAATTCTACTGGGGAGACAAACACCTCGGATTTGAGCCTGACTTGGATGCTTTCCGGGAAACAGGTATTCAATCAATCGCCCGCCCGCTCCAGGATGCTGTGGATGTCCGCTCTATGACGGAACAGAATGGAAAAGCATTGACATCCGGTCGTTTGGAATGGCTGTTTGCTTATATGATCAATCGTCCGGATTCTATTTCAAAAATACTGGACAACTGGCAGAGAAATCGGCGTGGCGAACTCTTCCGTATCCGTGATATGCACTACTTTGCAGAATTCGCACCTCTGTTTTCTTACGGCGACGCCGCTACTGTGGATCTGTACATGCGTCTTTTCAAACGAATCAACGAGGAATTTCTGCTGATGTACAAGTATATGCATAATCAAAAAGTGTTTACGCACAATCTGAATGTATACGTCATCAATGAATGGGGAAAACAATACTCATGGCGTCCTTGGAAGGATCCTTTTCTCCGGCATTTTACAGATATTCCCGTTAACATGAAATGGATCAGTCTTGGTGAAATTGCTGAACATGGAGTACCAAGTGACGCTGCGGTATTATTGAATTACGGCAACAGTGAAAGCGCCTGGGTCGGAACGGATAGTTGGAAAGACCCGCGCCTTGCAGAAAATATCCGTAGCTTTGTAAAAAATGGAGGCGGCTTCCTTGGAGTTGGTGCCCCAGCTTGTTTTCAGGGAAAAAATCAATTGTCCGATGTCTTGGGTTTTGAATATATTTCCGGAGACGGAGGACATACGCTGAACATTCACACACCGTATGAAAATGCTTTTCTTATGAAGTCAATTCCGGACACCTTTTCTGGAGAACCTTTCCGGAGTGACAAAAATATTCGTCCGGGAGAAAATTTCCGGGTGCTCGCATCTGGGGATGGCGGCAAGCCGATTCGCCCCCTGATAGGAGAAAATATGTTCGGGAAAGGATACTGTGTTTACATTTCCTTTCAGAGTCAAGATTCGGAATATGATGATTTGATAAAACGAGCAATCTTCAGAGCCGCAGGAAGAGAAAAGGAACTGTTCCGCCTTTATTCAAGCAATCCGGCTGTTCAGCCTTATGCATATCCAGACAAGAATCTTTTTGTTTTGAACAATGATACGCGCAAGTCACAGAAAACGGTATTTCAGCTAGACACAAGAATCTATCCGAAATTAGGAAAGAAGATACGAATCTTCAATCTGATCGACAATCGAATCGTTGGAACTTATTCCTCGGAACAGCTGGCACATGGAATTGAATATACCATAGACGGGGGTACGGCGGAATATTTCATTATGAAATAATTAAATGAGGGTAAACCACCGGCTTGAGCCGGTGGACAGTCTAAGTTTGACTTTTTCACCTTGCTTTAATCTGGGGCAGTCCAGCCAAGTGTGACCGGCGTGACGCTGAAATGCTGGTCCGTTTGGCGTGTTTTGATCAGAAGCTACTCCATCCGGTAAAGCATCAGGATATTGAAAAACGCGATGACTTATGTGTCATCAAAGCAAGAGATACATTGGTTCGTGTGAAAATAACACTGATCAGCACAGTCCGCAACTTGATGCGGTCTCATGGAACTGACGTATCTACCCTGACGCCAGAAAATTTTTCCCAATTGGCTCCAAAACTTTTACCGGATGAACTGCGTCCGGCTTTAGAAGGATTACTGATCCAGATCTGTTATATTCGACAGGAAATAAAGAAATATGACCGCATAATTGCCAAATTGTGCAATAAGTATCCGGAAACAAAGAAAATCCGCCAGAGAAAGGGGGTTGGACCAATTACTGCGTTGGCTTTCTTACTTGTGATCGGTGATCCACAACGATTCTCGAGTGCCGAGCGTTTGGCTGCATACTTGGGACTGGTTCCAAAGCGTGATCAATCGGGAGAAGTAGACAGACAACTTGGAATAACGAAACAGGGAAATACTTTTGTCCGACGATATTTGATTCAAGGTGCAAACTACATTCTTGGGCATTTCGGTGAAGATTGCGATTTGAAAAGATACGGTGAGAGAATTGCAGCACGTGGAGGCAAGATCGCCAAGAAAAAAGCAACGGTAGCAGTCGCTCGTAAGCTGTCCGGTCTAATCTATATGCTATGGAAAAACGATGTTGTTTATGATCCCAATTATAAACAGAATCAGCGTCAAGCAAAAACAGTGTAATTGTAAAAAAATCAACGTTGAATATTTACGATACCATAGATAATGATTTTTGATTGAGCAATCATTTCCGATTTTATCGCTTAATGTTCCATCCGGTGACCGTGAAATACCCCTTGGGTTAATGGTAAGCCAAACCAGTGAAAAAGTTCGCGCGTAAGATTACGGCGCCAGAGATGGATTTAATCATGCGTCGGGCTTGGCAGCCCATTATGGAACGCGAATGACAGAAAAACAGACGGCGGTTTTAAATAGGCAAATGCCTCAGCTCAAAAAAACAAGATTTTTCTGAAATCAGGACTTGACAAACCTTCTCATGGCAGGGGTATTGCGTTTTTACTTCTGCTTTTTTGAGCTGAAGCGTGCATTTATGTAAG
>ENA-UOOA01002564-UOOA01002564.1-human-gut-metagenome-genome-assembly--contig:-P61old-NODE-2564-length-25322-cov-14.419045_pt1 | contig 25322 bp, 17 predicted proteins | sample MGYA00242467_ERZ724014 | MGnify/ENA metagenome assembly ERZ724014 | reverse complement strand
TTTATGCACTATTTATCGGAAAAGATGCTTTTTCGGAAATGCTCAGAAATGGATTGGTAAATTCTATTGGAGAGAATTATAGTCAAGGTTTCGCCTTTTGGTTCTTGATCTGTGGAGTAATACTTATCCTTTTGGGGCAAACGCTTCAATATTATATCAGAAAAGAACAAAAACCGGCACCCGTATTTTTAGGTTACTCTATTTTACTGCTTACCATAATCGGTTGTATTATTGAACCTACCTCCGGTTTCTGGCTCTTTTTGCCGCAAGCAATTATTATTATTTATTCAAATAAAAAAAGAGGATTGTGATATCCTTCAATTTTGAAAAGAGGGCAGGCTTGTGCCTGCCCTCATAACCATTAAACAAATCACATTCGAGTCTTAAAGACCTACTAGCGATTCTGGTTTTAGAAACTCTGCTCAAGGCAGAAAGCGTACACACCTATACAATAGAACACTGCATAATAGCAGCATTAACTAGTCACATACCGCCAAACAGATCGTTTAGAATTAAAGATATGCGAATGGTGTGAGTCCGGCTACCGCTTTATATCAGACATCTTGAAATGCCGGACATTTTTTCCTTGGGGAATATTCAGATGTCTGCAAAATCTTCTGATATTTATAATATCATTATCACTATAATAACTAAAATCCCAAATCAGATCATTCACATTTCTTACATTTTCAACAATTGCCTTAAAATATGGAAAGTCTACATCACCCAGCGAATGACCAAGCAATGTAATCTCTTTCAAATCATTCAGTGACTCAAAAAAGCCCAAGTTATGATCTATTATGTCATTAGAATGTTTTATGTTCTTCGCATAATAATTTTCCAAACGCTCCTCAATATGATCTACAGCATAATACCTTATTGGATTTTTCCAATTCCCTTTTTTCATATCCTTTAAAAAGAAAGCGAGATAGACCAACTTATCATTGGCAAAATATTTACCCTTCTTATCCTTCAGATTCGGGCGATATCTCCGACGATTTTTATGTTTATGAACCCACTCATCAAAAGCGACTTCATTATCCTCTACATTATGCCCTAAAACCAAAGAGCCAAATTTCTGCCTTCTATCGCCGTGAATATAAAGAATATGTTCCCGGGAAATATTATATTCTGTTTCAAGAAACAATGTATAATTAAAATTCAGGTAAACAGCGTTCGGATCAAGATACAGCATATTTTTCCTAAACCCTTTCTTGTAATGTATTGTATTAATCCACCGGTGAAACTGATATTGCATTTCGAAGGTACAAGAAGAAACAACATCAGCAACAATATCTATAGGACCTAAATATTCAGCATAACTAAAATTCTCGTCATCTTCGTATAATCGCGGCAAATTCTCATCAACAAAATCAAAAATACGTTCCCTGTTCAGTTCACTAAGATATTTCTCAAAATCCTTCCATAAATAGTCTTTAGCCCAAGTGTTCTTTGGAGCTGGCAATTTGCGTCCGTATTGAAGGCACAAAAGAAAATCATTATAATCATCAAAATTATTCATCATAGATCGGGGACCGAAGAAGAGTTCGAACATCTTCACGACAAAATCATTGTGCTTTAATAGATAGCTGCGAAAATCCATATATGTAGAATCAGCACCATGATATCTGTCAAATCCATTACCTATAATATAAAGATGATGTATGGGATCACCATGAATTGAATATCTTTTTTTTCGATAAGGTTCGAGCATTTCGGCTCTACGCTGCAGGCAATAATCTTTCATCCCACTGACCAATTCTTTCGTTGAAAGGTCAAGCGGACATTGCATCAAATAATCACGAGCACTATATTTGTCCATATAATCTCTAGCTCGTTTAAAGGTAAGCCCGTCTATTCTCATGAATCCATTGCGAGCTCTGTCAATTAGACGGGCTCTATCAAAAGAATATAGAATATCACTATCGCCAATATTCATAATTATCAAATTTTCAGTCACAGATTACAGCATCTATTGTTCTAGACCAAACTGTATCATTACATAAGACAACAAAGATAATAATTTTCAAAGTTCGCTAGTCTCATTGCCCAAAGATAACTAACCAATTTCATACCGTTTGACCTATTGTTATGCAGTTATGAATAAAATAAAACCTCGTCAGCAAATCATATTTTCATCTATCATTCAATTGTTCAGCCTGTTACAATGCATCTTCTTATTCTTTTAATGCAAACAGACACATAGTCTGCTGATTTGAAATTGTCATTCTATAAAATAATTTATGCCTTTAAGCTAACTCACATAATGTGCGATAGCTAATCCATATTATGTGCGGTAGCTATTGCACATTATGTGAGTTAGTTGTCGCACTATATGCGCCAATCAATATCATAGATAGAAAAGCATGATTGCGACATTCAAATATACAGAGAGAGAACATAATACCCAAAAAAGAAGGTGCATTGTATTCATTTGTATAATAGAGTATTATAGAAAAAAGTGACTATGAATTACTTACTCTATTGATGTTTCTTGAATCTACTTTCGAGTTACTGCAATCATTGCAGACGAACACAATAAACATTTTCTCTATAAAAAATAATATCCGCGGGTGCATAAATTAATTCGTCCGCCTATAGGCAACTTTGCGTCCGACTATAGGCAAACGTAACGTCGGCTATAGGCAAACTTGCGTCCGGCTATAGGCGGACGAATTAATTTATGTACTGAAAGAGATTATTTATTGCACAAGCCGGAGCTAAATTTAGTATAGGAATTCTTTATCCAATAAACGACTTTTAGATTTATATGATTTGAATTCATATTTGGACGATTTAGTTCTTTTGCGTATCTGTTAGCCCATTATTGAATCATTCAATCCATTTTAAATGATAGGCAAGAAGCAATAATTCAATTGCTGACTTCTATCAATTATTTGATTAGAACACATTTATAGGATATCTATCAATTTAAAGCTCCATTTAGTTATTCTTCAATGTCCGAACAACTAAATGGAGCTTTATCATATATTTCTAAGAATCCTAAATAAGGAAAAGGATAAATCTATTATTATTTAGCACTTTCCTCTTTTCCTCCACTATATTTTTCTCTTTCGATTTTCAACAATTCCTCAAACAACTTCACAGCTTGATCCATTGAAAAGTGATTTATATTCTCAAGATTTGAGATTGTACCAATATTAGTAGCAGTCGCATTAGAATTCTCATAAAAGTTATTTGTATAGTACAGGACAGTTTCTTCGGTGAACTTTTTTAATCCTTCTTCAGTAACACCCAATGCTTCTGCTACTTGCTTCACTCTTTCATCGTCAAGCTTCTCTGTCTGCTCCATCTTGGAGACAGCTTGCTTGGTAATACCCAGTAAGTCTCCCAAATCAGTTTGAGTCATTCCACGAAGGCGACGCACTCTTTCTATTTTCCGCCCTATGTGTAAGGCATTGGTATAAGTCTCAGGTTTCATAATAATGGTTTTTGCTTAGAATTTATTTGTTCTGTGATTATTTGTTTGCGTTTTTCAACAACTCAATCTTTTCCCTTTCGCTCTGCAACAAACGTTCATACAACTCCACGATTTTATCAAGAGGATTAATTTGTTGTGTATGAGCATAAACAGTTGCTGTTGCTCCCGGAGAAATCGTTGCATCTTTATAACTATTAATATTATAAATAGCTCTTTCGACGTCAAAGTCTCTTATTACTTCAGCAGATACCCCCAAGGCAGTAGCTATCTGCGTTAAAAGCTTATCTTCTATTTCATCTTGCTTTTCTATTTTTGAAATCTCCTGTTGACTAATACCAAGATCAGCCGCCAAAGCTTCCTGCTTCATGCCTAAATACACACGAATCCTCTGTAAATTGCGACCGACATGCCTTTGGCTAGCCTTATCTTTTATTTCAACATCCATATCATTGTTATTTAAGTGAATACGTTTAGGCAAAGATAGTAAGAATCAACTTAATTCAAATAAAAGTCAACTTTATTTTTTTCAATCCCCAACGCTCTATGCCTACTTTTGTCCAATCAGTCTAAATAAACTAATATTGATAGTGGCGCCACATCAAATACATACACTCAAAGATTGACCGTCAATTCACGGTACAATCGCAGTTTTAACCAATAAAATCTAATAGCCTATGGGGTAAATCAAATCGGTATAATCGGAACATAGATTTAAATCATTCAGAGATTTAACTATTCAAAAAACAATTAGTGAACATACAATTAAACAAAAAACATGAAATCATTTTCTGATAAAACAAACATAGGGACAGACACTACCCTAAAGACAGTTTATATGATAAGATTCTACCTGCTGTTCCTTTTAACAGGAATAATATCGGTAGTCGGAGCCACACAAGTCTACGGCCAGCAGAGCAGAAGCATCTCCGGCGTAGTGAAAAACTCTCAGGGAGAGACGATAATCGGAGCTAATATTGTAGAAAAAGGCACAAACAACGGGACTATTACAAATGTAGACGGACTCTTCACACTGCGTGTGTCGCCCAACGCAGTACTCAAAGTATCTTATATGGGATACATAGAACAGGAAGTCAGCACACGTAATAAAAGCAAACTGGAAATCACAATGGTGGAAGATGCCCGACTGATTGACGAAGTGGTAGTAGTAGGATACGGCTCCGTCAAAAAGCGGGATCTGACAGGAGCGGTAACCTCTGTCAAAAGTGCCGAGGTACTGGCTGCTCCTACCAGTAATGTGATGGAGGCTCTTCAAGGAAAGATACCCGGCATGGACATCACCAAAACATCGGGACAGGTAGGCGGTGAAGTCAGCATCCTGCTGCGTGGTTCGCGTTCCATATATGGCAATAACGAGCCACTGTTTATTATCGACGGAATCCCCGGAAGCTATAGTCAGGTCAACCCTTCCGATATTGAAAGTGTCGATGTTCTGAAGGATGCTTCATCCACCGCCATTTACGGTTCGGCAGGAGCAAACGGTGTTGTGATTATCACCACCAAAAGAGGAAAAGAAGGCAAAGCCACAATCAACTTTGACGCGTATTACGGCTTCAGCGGATCGCCCAACTACAAACACGGAATGACTCAGGATGAATGGGTGACTTACCAGAAAGAGGCATACCGATATAAGAACGGTGATTTCCCTTCCGATATGTCTGCCCTACTGGGCAAGCAGGCTTTTACAGATGCGTATAATGCCGGAAAATGGATTGACTGGGTAGACGAGGTTTCCGGTAATACAGCTACCACACAAAAGTACAGCCTTTCGGTAAGCAGCGGAACGGAAAAGACAAGGATATTCGCTTCGACCTCCTACAACCGGGAAGAAGGTCTGCTCAGCAATGAAAATCTGAACCGGTACTCTTTACGGCTCAACATCGACCAGCAACTCTTTTCGTGGGCGAAAGTCGGTTTCACCTCCAATCTGGTGTACCGTGATTTGAATTCCGGCGTGAAAAACACGTTTACCCGCTCCCTCTCCGCTTTCCCGTTGGGGGATGCCTATGATGAGGAAGGCAAGATCAATCATGAATATATCACAGGGCAGTATTCGCCGATGGGAGATTTCATAGAGAATCAATATGCGAACAACACCCGTTCCACTTACCTAAATATGAGCGGGTATGTCGAGCTGACCCCTCTCAAAGATTTCACATTCACCAGCCGGATCAACGGGACATTGAACCATTCCCGACGAGGACAATACTGGGGAAACCAATGCAACGCCAACCGTCCGAGTTATGCGGGTTCGCCTCACGCTTCCATCACCAATGACAACGCATGGAATTACACGTGGGAAAACATTCTGGCATACAGCACAACCCTTGCCAAAGCGCATACGGTAGGAGGTTCTTTAATCACTTCGTGGAACAAGAACCAGTCGGAAAGCAACATGGCTGCCGCAAGCGGACAAATGGTAGACCAATGGTCGTTCTGGCGGTTGACTTCGGGTTCCTCCCCACATGTGGAATCGGACTTCGCACAGACACAGAAAATGTCTTTTGCTTTCCGCCTCAACTATTCATACAAGAGCAAGTACTTATTCAACTTCTCCACCCGTTGGGACGGTGTCTCACAATTCTCCGCCGGACACAAATGGGATGCTTTCCCGGCAGGCGCCATAGCCTGGAGAATTTCCGACGAGGCTTTTATGGAAAAGACACGAAGCTGGCTGGACAACCTGAAACTGAGAGTCAGCTACGGCATCACGGGCAACTCCGGCGGAACAGACGCTTACAGCACCACTACCCAAGCCTACGTATATTCTGCCAGCGGAGTCTCCGTCAATGGAAAAATCGTTCCTTTCACACAATACTCGGAGACTTACGGCAGCACCGACCTCGGTTGGGAAAAATCGTACAACTGGAACATCGGTCTGGACTTCGGCATACTGAACAGCCGCATCGACGGTTCCATTGAATGGTTCAGAACAACCACCAAAGGATTATTATTCAAGCGTATATTGCCCATCACCAGCGGACTGACCGGATGGGGTTCTCCTCTGTCTATCTGGCAGAATATCGCCCAAACCAGCAATCAGGGCGTGGAAGTGATATTGAACTCCCACAATATACAGCACAAGGACTTTACATGGAACACGACCCTGTCCGCCACCTGGAGCAAGGAGAAGATAGACAAGCTGCCCGACGGTGACCTGATCTCCGAGAACCTGTTTACCGGCGAACCGATTCATGCCATTTACGGCTATAAATATGCAGGAATCTGGGGAAGTGACACTCCAAAGGAGACGCTGGATGCGTATGGCGTAAATCCGGGATTTATCAAGATAGAGACAGTGGATAAAAACGGAGACGGCGGAGTACATAAATACAGCACCGACGACAGACAAATTCTGGGACACACGAATCCGGATTGGATCATCGGACTGAACAACTCCTTCACCTACAAGAACTTCGATTTATCCGTCTTTGCAATGGCACGCTACGGGCAGACAATCAACAGTGACCTGCTCGGCTACTATACCGCAGAGCAAAGTGTGACCAAGAATCAGCTGGCAGGCGTGGATTACTGGACAGAGGACAATCAGGGCGCATACTTCCCGCGTCCCGGAACGGGAGACGAACAAAAAACGGTATATCCTTCACTGAGAGTACACGACGGCTCCTTCATCAAGATCAAGAATATCACTCTGGGATATACCCTCCCCGCCAACATTTCCCGCAAGGTATTGATGGAGAAATGCCGCATCTACGCTACGGCCTACAATCCGTTCATCTTTGTGAAAGACAAGCAACTGAAGGACACAGACCCCGAAACGAACGGTTCGGACGCGTTTCCCACCTATCGGCAATTTGTATTTGGAGTTAATCTCACATTCTAATTAAAGAAGAAAATGACAATGAAAAGTATACATTTAAAAACAGTTTTTTGCTCTGTCCTGCTGTCTGCACTATTCCTGCATTCCTGCTCGCTGGAAGAGTACAACCCGGGCGCATTTACCAATGAAACATTGGCTACCTCAACCGAGGGATACGAAACACTGATCAACCAGTGCTACTTCGCAATGGAAAGGTTTTACTACGGTGCCGCAGACTGGATGTCGCTAACCGAAGGGGATACGGACCTCTGGACGTACAAGGCTAACCAATCGACAAGCTACACCGAATGGTTCTGGTTTTTCGCCGGAACATCGCCCAACACGACCTACACCAATAACTGGTGGAACGGGACATACGACGGAATAGGTTCCTGCAACGAAGCCATCGCCTTAGGCGACAAGCCTCCCTACGCCACAGAAGAGGAACGGAATGCGAAAGTTGCCGAAGCCCGCTTCATGAGAGCTGTCTATTACTTCAACGCAGTAGAACAATTCGGAGGGGTAACCATGCTTACGGAACCGGAAACCAGCCTTAACTACTCTCCTGTCCGCACCGACCCAATGACTATCTACAAAGAAGTCATCCTGCCCGACCTGAGATTCGCATCCGAATGGCTGTCAATCGGGAATCATGCCACGACTACCACTCCGACCAAGAAAGCCGCTCTCGGCTTTTTGGCAAAAGCCTGTCTGCAGACCTACGAGTATGGAAGCACGGAATACCTGCAGGAAGCTCTCGACGCAGCTTTACAGCTGATCTCCGACTGCGAATCGGGTGGCGGGAAATACAACACTTATATGTATCCTACATACAGTGAAGTATTCGAAGAAAGCAATAACTGGGAAAACAAGGAAGCGCTCTGGAAACATCGCTGGTATGCAGGCACGGACGGACACGGTTCGAGCAACGGTAACTACAAGCTAAACCGCAATGACGAGTATTTCCTGTGTGACATCAATAAGTTCGGTGCCCGTGAAGACAATCAGGAGACACGACTGACATGGGAAGGCTCCATCAGCGGCATCTTCATGCCTACGCAACACTTGCTGAATCTGTATGTACAGAATGACGGCACGTTAGATCCCAGATTCCACCAGTCATTCACTACCGAATGGAAGGCCAATAAAAGTTATACTTGGGACGAAAGTGCCGTACACATGTACGACAAAGACGAAACAGTCATCGGCAAAGCTCTGAAGAAAGGTGATCCGGCCATTAAATTTATCATGCCGCAGGATGCGGATTATTCTACGGAAAAACAGAATGAGCACAAGACCGACTATTTGTTGATTGATTACAACCATGTCTACAGTGATACAAACAACAATGTGAACATGAACTACTCGTATACAAATGTAACAGGGAGTTACAAAAACGACGGTACCAGCGAGAATCTGTTCCGTTACTATTATCCGTCACTAAACAAGCACAACAGCAGTAACTATTACGTTGCAAACGCCTCCAAACAAAGAAACGGAAACTTAAACGCTACGTTTATCATGCGTATGGCAGAAGTCTATCTGATTGCCGCAGAGGCTGACATTTATCTGAACGGAGGAGCGAATGCCGCCAAATACCTGAATAAGGTTCGCGAACGTGCCGGAGCAGACCCGCTAACGGGCAGCATGACGGTTCGTGACGTATTAGACGAAAGAGGACGCGAACTATGCGGTGAATATTGCCGTTTCTACGATTTGAAACGGACAGGGATGTTCAAGAGTTCCGATTATCTGAAAGATACTCACCCGGATCTCGCACGGTTCTTTGATCCGAATTATGCTTTACGTCCCATTTCTACAACCTTTACCGCTACCATTATCAACGGCAGTGAGTATCAGAATCCGGGATATTAAATTGTAAGACCTATATACCCAATCATTATCGGTACGATAATCCATATAGCCACGATATTTATCGTACCAATTGATTGGGTATATTTTCCACATCTTTCCACATTTTTTCCACACCGCCCCAATAATATCGTTTTTTCAACTCCGCTGTTAATCTGTATCTTATCCTTTCAGCATTTCTTTATATCCTATTGGTATATCCTTTGTATCGACTTTATAGCAAATGTATTTTTAAATATAAAAGTATGAAGATTAATCAAAGGTTAACATTATGTTTTAGCTTACTGTTTTGTTTGTTGAGTATTTCGTATGCGTCCGCTCAGCAACTGAACATATCCGGTGTTATTATATCATCAGAGGATAATGAACCACTTATCGGTGCCACCGTCAGTGTAAAGGGGAATCCCACCAAAGGAGTGATTACCGATATCAACGGTCAGTTTCAATTGTCCGTGGAAACCGGAACCAAGATGTTGGTCGTATCTTATGTGGGAATGAAGACACAGGAAATACGCGTCCCCCGCAAAGAGAAAGAACTCAAAATAGTACTGATCTCCGAAACGATGGATATTGACGAGGTAGTAGTAACAGGGTATGGTAATTTCTCCAAATCCTCGTTCACTGGATCGGCCAATACGCTGCGTACAGATATGCTGAAAGAAGTGCCTGTGATGAGCGTTGAGCAAAAGTTGCAAGGTATGACTACCGGTGTACAAATAACCAGCAGTTCCGGTCAACCGGGTGCCAACCAAAGTATTCGCATCAGAGGAATGGGATCGTTCAACGCTTCACAGGAACCTTTGTTTGTCATTGATGGAGTACCGGTTACTTCCGGGAGTATGAGTTCCGGTGGTCCTGATGCAGCATATATGAACAACTCCAAGACCAATATAATGAGTACACTGAATCCGTCGGATATTGAAAACGTGACTGTAATCAAAGATGCGGCAGCGGCTTCCCTGTATGGTTCCCGCGCCGCCAATGGCGTCATATTGATCACGACTAAAAAAGGAAATACCGGAAAGGTACGCGTGGACTTGAACGTATCAGGCGGCTTCTCTCATGCGGCCGTCGACTTCCGCCCTACCCTCAACGGTGACCAACGGAAAGAACTGCTCTATGAAGGATTGCTGAATTACGCAATAGACAACGGTATGGAGTCTCCGAATGAATATGCCAATTCCAATATCGGCACATATGCATATAAGCCGGGCATGGGATACACGGACTGGCGAAAAGAGCTGCTCCGCACCGCTATGCATCAGAGTTATGAAGCTTCCGTCTCCGGCGGTAACGACCGTTCTACATTCTATGCTTCGCTCGGCTACAACAATCAGGAAGGATTGGCCAAAAACTCCAGCCTGGACCGTTACTCTGCGCGCTTGAACATGACGCAGAAAGTCGGCAAATACGGGGAAGTAGGAGCAAATATGATGTTCTCGCAAATGAATCAGGAAATGAATGAGGAACGCGGATCATCCATCAACCCTTTCTTGTGCGTAGCCATGACCATGACCCCTTCCATGGTGGTGCGTGATGAAGAAGGAAACTACGTAGGAGCTTATGACGGCACCAGCTTGAACCCGTTGCGCGACATACTCACCGATTACAACCGTGTGCGCATGACACGTATGTTTTCAACCGGTTACGCAGCGATAGAGCCGATCAAAGGTCTCAAACTAAAAGAGACATTAAGCTATGATTATACTATCCAGAAGGATTCACGCTACTATAACCCTCTGAGCTCGGCAGGTCCTAAAAGCGGAAGCGACGCCCAGACAGCCAAAGGCTTCATTGAATACGGCAAACTGATCTCATCAACCTCACTGAACTATGTGCGTACTTTCGCCCGCAAACATCATCTCGATGTATTGGCGGCTTATGAAATAGAAAGCTACCAGACAGACCACGCTTCGGGTGAAAAGTCCAAACTGCCCAGTGATAAACTGACAGAACCGGATAATGCCGCCGTATTGAACAGTTTCAAGTCTGCCACCCAAGCCTATCGGATGATTTCTTATCTATCACGACTGAATTATGACTATGACGACCGTTACTACATCGCCGGAAGTTACCGTCGCGACGGAAGTTCACGTCTTTCACCCAACAACCGCTGGGGAAATTTCTGGTCTGTGTCGGGTATGTGGCATTTGGGCAACGAGAATTTCATGAAAGCCGTAAAGCCGGTTCTGAGTGATGTCAAGATACGTGCCTCGTATGGTGTAAACGGAAATCAGCCCGGTTCATACTACGGCTACAAAGGACTGTACAGTTATGGAGAAAACTACATGGAGGCAGCCGGATCGTATGAATCGGCACAACCCAATAATCTGTTGACATGGGAAAAGAATTACAGCCTGAATCTGGGTATCGACCTTTCATTTATCAATCGTATTTTTGCGAGTCTGGAATATTACAACCGGGATACCAAGGACTTGCTTTACAGTCTCCCCATCAGCGCCACTACCGGATTTACCAGTTATTTAAGCAACATCGGACGCCTGAACAACAAGGGAGTAGAGTTTGAATTGCGTACGCTGAATGTTGTTTCCAACGACTTTAACTGGACCAGTGTTTTCAACCTGAGCCATAACCGGAATAAGATCGTTTCACTCAACGGACTATTAGACCAGACGATTGAGGGAACATGGTTCATCCATAAAGTGGGACTCCCCTATCATACGTTTTATGTAAAAGAGTTTGCCGGAGTAGACCCGCTGACCGGTTCTGCCCAATATTATCTGAATACAAAAAATGAAGACGGAAGCTACAATCGGGAACTCACCACCGACGCTGCCAAAGCAGAATCTATTCCGTACAAGACCGCTACTCCCAAAGTATCGGGAGGATTCACCAATATTCTGAATTACAAATGGATAGACCTGACCTTTACACTAACTTATTCACTGGGCGGTTACTCGTTCGACAAACTGGGAACTTATATTGAAAACGGCAGCAGTTCCATCTACAGTTCACGATACAACTTGCCCGCATACATGATGAACCGTTGGCAAAAGCCCGGAGATCAGACGGATACCCCACGTTTCGTATATGGTGAACCGGCTACTTCCACCAACTCGTCCCGCTATATCCACAGTACCGATCATTTACGCCTGAAAAACTTTACCCTCGGCTTCACACTGCCCAACCAGTGGACTCAAAAGCTGATGATTGACAAAATACGGGTATATTTCTCGGGAAATAATCTGCTGACCTGGGCCAAATGGAAACAGTATGACCCCGAAACACCCGTTAACGGTGAAGTCTTTTGTGAGGCTCCCGCCATGCGTACTTTCAGTTTCGGAGCTCAATTATCATTCTAACATCCCTATCATTCTAACTAAATAAACAACATAATGAAACGAATTCATATATACATACTTACAGCAATGGCTCTACTGAACAGCTCCTGCTCGGCAGACTGGCTAGACCTTAACACCACCAGCTCGGTAGAAACCGGACAGGCCATCGTAACACTGGACGATGCCCAGATCGCTCTGAACGGAATTTATCGTCTGGCATCCGGCCATAGCTACTACGGAGACAACTATTGGTATTACGGCGATTGCCGTGCCACCGATGTACAGGCACGTATCACCAAAGGAGACGGAAAACGTGTATCTCCCTATTACGAATACAATGTGCTCGCTTCCGATAATCTGAATATTGTACTGCCGTGGAATACTGTTTATAAAGTAATACGACAGACAAATAATCTGATACAGAAAATAGAGTCGGGCAGTATTCAAAGCAGTGATACTAAAGAATTGAACCGCATCAAGTCCGAAGCACTGGTGATGCGGGGACTTTCCCTCTTCAACCTGACCCGGTTGTTCGGAATGCCTTATACGAATGACAAGGGGGCTTCATTGGGAGTACCCATCGAGACCTCCCCTTCCGATCCCACACATAAACCGTCACGCAGCACTGTAGCGCAATGCTACGAACAGGTAGTCAGCGACATGAGCAATGCACTGTCCGGATTGATACAAGAGACATCCAATGGCTATATAAACTACTGGGCAGCTCAGGCATTACTGTCAAGAGTCTATCTGAATATGGGTGAATATCAGAAAGCTTACGATGCCGCTACGGACGTCATCAAAAACAACAGCGGACGTTATCAGCTTTACAGCTATGAGGAATATCCCAATGTATGGGGACAGGATTTCCAGTCCGAATCATTATTCGAACTTTACATCACTTTATCCGAACCTTCAGGAGGTACGGGCGGTGAGGGCGCTCCGATGGTTTATGCCAACGAAGCAACGGTCGACTGGAATAATCTGATCTTGTCGGAAGATTTCCTGAACCTGCTGAATGAAGACCCCAAGGATGTACGCCACTGCCTGACGAAGGAATCTGTCATCGAAAACAACACCGGACTTCCGGCTGCCGCCATGCACGAGAAAGTCTATCTTGCCAAGTTCCCCGGCAAGACCGGAGATGATCCCAAAACTAATAACATTTGCATCATCCGCCTTTCTGAAGTCTATCTGAACGCGGCTGAAGCGGGACTGAAAAAAGGAACGGATCTTGAAGAAGCACAAAGTTATCTGAATGACATCATCAGCCGCCGTACCACGGATACCAGTCAGCAAGTATCAACGGAGACTTTTACTCTGGACAGGATTCTTAAAGAGCGCCGCAAGGAACTGGTTGGAGAAGGGGAAGTCTTCTATGACTACTTGCGCAATGGTCTGGCTATTGAACGCAAGGGCAGCTGGCATCTTGAGACTTTGAAAGCGTCTAACGCACAAAAGATAGAAGCTACCGACCTGAGAATAGCTCTGCCTATTCCACAAAGCGAGATAGATGCCAATCCGAATATACAGCAGAATCCAAAGTAAGCAACGTCAATTGATGTATACCGTTTCCGGAATAAGCTGGCTATACTCATGTGTTTAGCCTCTTCCCGATTTCAAAAAAGGTACATTTCACCAAAGAATGAAGTGTACCTTCTTTGTCTTTCAGCAGCAGTTCCCACTCTCCTGTTTCTCTCCTCCTTAGTGAACGAATCGATAAAACACCCCCTTTTTCACCGGCATCTATTGTGGGCAGAATTGTTTTTCCTATTTTTGTACTTGACAGAAAATTATTAAGGACTACTTTATGAGAAACATTATAGATAAGATGAACTCTTTGTATCCCATTTCGGATGAAACGATACAAATACTAAAAGAAAATACAGTATTATGTCATTTTCCAAAGAGGCATCAACTGATAGAGGCTGACAAATTTTGCAAATCGGCTTATTTTATTGAAGAAGGAATGACCCGCTCTTTCTGGCTGGTAAACGGAGAGGAAATAACGACTTCCTTTGCGTGCGAGGGAGCGATTGTCTTCAGCATGGATGAATTGTATTATAATAAGATGAGTGAAGAATTTGTGGAAACGCTTGAGGACGTTGTCGCATACAGAATATCACTGACCGATCTGCTCCGGCTGTTTCAGACCAATATCGAACTGGCAAACTGGGGAAGAGTGATTCATCAAAACGAATACAGACGCCTGCACCGTTCGCACAAAGACCGCCTCACCCTGTCTGCAAAAGAAAGATATGAAGCATTCAAACTTCAATTTCCTCAAATGTGCCAGCGGATACAATTGGGATATATCGCCTCTTATCTGGGCATCACACTTTCAACACTCAGCCGCCTCAGAGCATACAAATAATTCTCATATACGGCAAGATTTTGATGCAGGACAAATTTTTAAACTTATAAATTCCGTATTTTTGCGGCTTCTTCAATGACTAATACTAATTTGAACAATAATTTAAAACATGCAAAAAATCTCTTCCTCTGCATTTGCAGACTCTAAACCCCATTACGTACTCCTTGACGGACTGCGAGGGGTTGCGGCTCTTTTGGTGATATGGTATCATGTATTCGAAGGCTTTGCCACAAGTCCCATAGACCAAAAATTCAATCATGGGTATCTGGCTGTCGATTTCTTCTTTATTCTGTCGGGCTTCGTTATCGGCTATGCTTATGACGACCGCTGGAAAACAACGATGACCCAAAAAGAGTTTTTCAAACGCAGATTAATCCGTCTGCATCCGATGGTTGTTATGGGAGCCGTTTTGGGTGCTATTACATTTTGCATACAAGGCTGCGAGCAATGGGACGGTACCCGTGTTTCCATATCGATGGTAATGGTGGCTATGCTTCTCAATCTTTTCCTGATTCCGGCTGTTCCGGGCACGGGTCCCGAAGTCCGTGGAAATGGTGAGATGTATCCTTTGAATGGTCCCAGCTGGTCTTTGTTCTTCGAGTATATCGGTAATATTTTGTATGCCCTATTTATTCACCGGATGTCTACCAAGGCACTTACGATACTTGTTGTGATAGCAGGAATCGGATTGGCTTCTTTCTCGATATGCAATCTCTCCGGTAGTCATCATTTAGGAGTAGGCTGGTCGATGATCGACTATAACCTGATCGGAGGTTTTCTACGTATGTTGTTCGCATTCTCTATCGGATTATTGATGTCGCGCATATTTAAACCGGTCCATATCAAAGGGGCTTTCTGGATATGCAGTCTGTCGATTCTCATTTTACTTACCATGCCGTATGTAGGCGGTGAGACATCTCCGTGGATGAATGGTATTTATGATGCTGTATGCACCATTCTTATTTTCCCACTACTTGTCTATCTGGGTGCTTCGGGAAAAACGACAGATAAAGGTACAGCCAAAATCTGTAAATTCCTGGGAGATATATCTTATCCGGTATATATCATACATTATCCTTTCATGTATCTGTTCTATGCCTGGTTATGGAGCAAAGAGCCACATATCACTTTCTCCCAGTCATGGCCGGTAGCCTTATGTGTCTTCTTCGGAAGCATTGTGTTGGCTTACCTTTGCCTGAAACTGTATGACGAGCCTGTAAGAAAGTGGTTGAGCAAGAAGTTTCTGACAAAGAAATAAGGTAATTATCATAACAGAGAAGGGTGAACACTCCATTATAGTTACTCTTCAATAAGGCATTTTGACACAAGGTATATAATAAAAAGAAGCTTTCAATATCACTGAATTCAGTTTTTTATCGAGAGCTTCTTTCATTATATAACCTAACCAGCATTATATTCATTAAACTTATCCGAAAGAAAAGTCAAAATGACCTTCATTATAAATTTCAATTAATCCATTCTTGCGTTCAATCACTACCTTGTTTTCACGAGCCAGCCAACCGACTGCCAGAGCTGTGCTTTCCACACTCAGATTTACTTTCCGGGCAAGTTCGGGAATCGAAATTCCATCAACTTCATTAAGGGCGTGCCATACTTTGCCTGCGTTGGCACCTACGATTTTCTTATCCATAGTAGTCTTTTTTTAGTTTAATAAAAAGGAAAACTAACTCGTTAAAAAAGCAACGCACTTTTACGATAAAACCCAAAATGAAGATCTTTTCATATGTTTTGAATGTTATGTCAAGAATAGATATAAAAAAACGTGAGCCTTTTCTTCCCAAATGTAGCAACAGGAACTACCAATCCCTACAACACAAATGAGAAGAACGCCCACGCAAAGTATATGTATAACAAGCGTAGGCGTTCAGTCATTTTTACGTGTTGTAATATTTACCCTGAGGGTAAAAGAAATTGGTAGTTTCGTTACTACGTAAAAAAGCTGAACGCTTTTCGATATTTAGTCTCAATGAACGCACCTTTCAACGGCTATACAAATATAATAAAAATCAGAATTAAAAGTTACAGTATCCCTCCTTTTTTATTCCATTACTATTAGATTATCACATTTTTTAGCACTACAGTCGTAAAAAGACATTGTTGAGCACGATTCGGCTATACTTTTATCAGATAAAAGTAATAAATAAACAGCTATAAAAGCCGGAATTATTCTCCGGCTTTCGTCTTTTTCTCACGATAAATAACCTTATCTCTCTGACTGATTGTCCACAATCCGTCTATAAACCGTACATTTTTCGTATCATCATCCTCCACGTTCCATGCATAACCTCCCGAAGGTAAGCCACGTCTTTCCAGAATCTCATTCGGTTGTTCATCAGAGAAGAAAAGTTCCAAACGTGTGGAATCGGGACTGAACACAATAAAAGCAGAAGCAGTGCTTCCATCAACAGCTTCCGTCCGGATACCTTTTTCAAACAACCGGATGCAGTCTTGCTGCACTTCACACCATACATATCCGGCAGAGCCGATACAACCGTGTTCATCCCGATCGCCTCCAAGTTTGAGAGATTGCGGATACTGGACTAATTTTGAGGCCTGCATCCCCGGTGTATATTTACCGGTATAGAATACTTCCAGAGTATCATTCAGAAGCAAGCCATCGACTTCTTCTTTATTCGCGTTCATCGTACTGAATGAAAGAGTATCATTCTTGTCTGTAACAATCGCCACTGTATTCATGGTCGCATCACAAACAATGCCTTTTGAACTTGTCATACCAGACGAGCAACTTCCCATGAAACACAAAACTCCTAATGCTGCCAATACTGTTCTCATATCTTTTTTATATAATTGTTGGTTCTAATATCATGCAAATATAAAGGATATATGGAAAAGATGTTATCCTAACAAGCAGAATAACAAACAAGTTTGCTTTTATAGAATGCAATTCCGCATATATTTCATTCATTTGTCTATATTTGCATTATTGCGCAGTTGCGCAAAAGAAACTTTAAAACAGAAAGAGAGGAATTATGCCAGAGTTTGATTTTTCCCCAATAACAGAAGGGATTTATAATGTTATAGAGACAGAAGAAAAAGTATTAATCAGCCTGCCGGAAGAGACAATCACACAAAAACGTAACAGGCAGAATCGTACTATCAAACAAATTCTCGGACATTTGATTGATTCCGCCTCAAACAATCATCAACGGATGATCAGGTTACAATACAGTAAGGACCTGCTTTTCTTTCCTGATTATCGGCAGGATAATGATCTGTGGATAGCCTTGCAGGATTATCAGCATACGGACTGGAATAATCTGATTCAGTTATGGAAATTCTTTAATCTGCATATCATTCAGGTAATAAAGTCGGCAGATCAAACGAAACTAGATAGTTACTGGTGTGACTTCGAAGGGACTAAAGTCACTTTAAAAGAAATGATAGAAGGATATTTAGATCATCTGAATCTCCATATTCAGGAAATTCACGAACTGATTTAGCAGCCTGTTTGCTATATGATATAGTAGAGGACAGAGATAAGAAGATTAATATTTTCTTATCTCTGTTATTGCAGCAGATTGAGTCATTGTATCATAAGTCAATAATCCTTCCGTACTAATTTTGATGCTTCTCCGGTTTTATTTTTAGAATCCCATAGCCTCTTTTACCAAAGACATTTCACGATGGGAAGTCAGTTTCTCCAATAAAAGAAGGGCTACTCCCGAAGCGGTTTGAGGACCATAAGAAGTGATTATATTGTCGTCCACCACTATCGGTTCATTGACGATTATTGCTCCGAAACTTTGAAGAACCTTTTGCTTGACTGCCCCTCCGAGATGATAAGTAGTCGCCTTTCTATCTTTCAGCACACCACTTTTACCGACAGGCAAAGCACCTACACAAACTGTTGCAATCCATTTCTTCCGGGCATCAAACTGACGAATCAGATTTAAAAGCTTCTCTTCATAAGCCTCTTCATAAAAGCCGAAAACTTCAAAACCTCCGGGGATGGCAAGAGCATCATATTCATCAACGGATATCTCATCAATCGTCTTATCCACCAAAACGGGAATATTAAAAGAACTGATGACTTTCTCGTTAAAACCACCTGTTACCACCTCAACATCACAGCCAAAATCTGTTTTCGCCCATCCCATCACATCAATGAAACCACTAAATTCAATCGTCTCAAAGCCTTTAGCAAGAAAAACCAGTAACTTCATAATCGTCAGTGTTATAAATTAAACAAACCGTTTATACTGCAAAGATAGGCAGATACCTCATGAAACAAGAATAATCCGCCAAAAACTGCTATATTTACTCCATCTTTCACACATAAAAAGACTTCTGCAAATACAGTGTAAGGATAAAATTCACAAGATAGTTAGCAAGAATAGACAAACAGATCTGACAGACGGCAGCTATCTTTGCGATTAAAAACCGCCTGACATGAATATACAAGAAAAAAGTAAAATAGAATATCGTTCCAGGATCAATCGAGTGATGGACTACATTGACATACATCTCGACCAGCCTCTGGAACTGAAAAGTATAGCAGAAATAGCTAACTTTTCGCCTTTTCATTTCCACAGAATATTCACGTTCCTGATAGGTGAAACACCGATTGATTACATCCAACGCCTCCGAATTGAGAAAGCAGCCTGCCGGTTACGGGAAAATATGGATATTTCTATCAGTGAGATTGCCGATAGTTGCGGCTTTTGCACAGTATCCCTTTTTAGCCGTGTATTCAAAAAGTTTTTTGGTTTGACGCCAAGCCAGTTCCGTAAAATGGAGAAACCCGTTTATGCCCAGGACGGAATCTTATTTAGCAAGAACGGACAAATGGTTAGCAAGAATTTGACACCCAAGCATGTATTATCTCCCCAACTTTGCAGCGTCAAATTTAAAATATCATATTTTATGGAAACAAAAATCGAAGTAAAAGAGATGCCGGACATGAAAGCTGTTTATTGCCGGCATATGGGAGCATTCAAAGAGATTGTAAAAGCGTATGAGAAACTTATCAAATGGGCAGAACCTCGTGGTCTGTATATTCCGAATGTTACGAAATCGGCAACCGTCACACATGATGATCCTTCGGTAACGGAATTGAGTAAAGTGCGCCAGAGTGCCTGTATCATCGTGGAAGGCGACGTAAAAGGAGAAGGTGAAATCGGTAATCTCGTCATTCCCGGTGGGAAATATGCTGTGGGACATTTTGAATTGGGTACTGAAGATTTCGAGAAGGCATGGAACACAATGTGCAAGTGGTTTACGGAAAGTGGGTATCAGCAAGGAGATGGATGTACTTATGAGTTATACCATAACAGTCACCGGACACATCCGGAGAATAAACACATTGTGGATATTTGTATTCCGATAAAACCTCTTTAGAGGATCATCTGTCTTACCGGATAAAAAACGAAGAGGATGTGTCAAGACTCCCCTTTTAACGAAATCATCTTCGCCACAGATAGTTGTAGCGAAGATGATTCTTTATTTATGAAGGGTTTCGACACATCCTCTTTGATTTATTCAGAATGGTAGCCCCATCGGAACGATATGCTTATCAGATTTACTTCGCAGTTTGAAATAACAGACTATTGCCATTGGTATCCATCCATTCCGCCATCAAGCGATAATACGCCGGATATTCAGTCGGAGTTATCAATTGTTTTTTCAGTTTCAAGGTACGGAATATCTCTATTTTATCCTCCGCCTTTTTCACTGTAACTTCCATGATGCCGACAGCATTTTCAATCTTTTTGTTAGTCGGCACAACCACTGGTTTCATTCCTGCATCAATCTTTACGATATAGGTATAAGCCTCATCGGGCAAATACCGCAAAAGCAGGTTAACAGGACGAGTTGTATTCAGAGCCGTCACACGCCCATCATAACTTGCCCATCCACCGCGAGCCTGCGGTAAGTCGAATTTCCGATAACCATCAGCCAATGCCTTTCCGGTTTTATCGCTCACCCGCAAGGTATCAGTTCGTGAAACAACATGAGAAACCTTCTCTAAAATTATCGGCTGAGCATTCAGATCAACTACAGAAACAAAATTCTGTATATCAGCAATCCCCTTATTGGTCACAAACAATCCGCTGACAGCAGCAAGTCCGGCTGCATCTTTATCTTCTGTTTTAGGAAAAGCCGCTTTTATCTCCGCACGGATGCCTATCGCTTGTTGCAAGGCAGCCAACAAAGCAGCCTTCTCCGCTTCAGTTCCGTATGCCGAACGGATCACTTCGGAAGCCGGACGCAAACGGTATCCGGTTTGCGACAGGGTCAGACGGCAATTTCCTAATCCTTCTACATAAGCAGTGAGTAACTCCTTTTTTTGTTCTATGGTTTGCGCACCGACAGTCAGCTTCTGTGCCAATTCGGAAACATCCTTTCCATCACTTTCCAGTTGTTGTTTTATCACTCTCAGTGCATCAGCCTTTGAAGCATAAGTGGACGCCACAACAGCCTGTACATTACCTGCCGGCAAAGAGACGTCAAGTGAATAAGGACGCGGTTGCACATTTTTCAGTGTCCAGGTCACTGTTTTCATACCACCCGCCGTTTTTACAACCGGAGCAGCTTTTCCATTCAACCATTCATAATGCAGAGGTTTGCTTTCGGGCACTGACAGCGAAAACACATATTCCCTGATTGGGGAAAGCTCTTCCACCTGCTCGCACACATCCAGTTCGGGCAGATATCCCGGACGGGTAACGACGGAGTAGTCCAGATAAATGGTAGCTCCCAATTCCAGTCCCGTATGAACGACTACCATCTCTTTCAGACCATTATAAGCCGGAGCATCTGCCGCTGCGGAAGGAAGCACCTCAAGGAGCGCATTTTCGGGAGTCTTCACAATAGTACCGTCTTTCTGACGAGTATAAGAATCGTGTATCTTCAGTGTCTGAAACTCCGGATTGTAAATGATAAAACTCTCTCCATACACACGGTTCATCGCTGCATGAGTAAACAAAGTCAGCTCTTTTTGCACACGCATTTCCTGACTACCGTCAGCGTGTAACGTATAAGCCTTGCTCAATTTCCCAAATTCAGCTTCGGATGCCGCTTTCACCGGAAATGCCAAAATCAGCATCGCCAGCGTAACTATATAATAATATGTATTTTTCATTCTGCTCTACTTTTTAATCACCAAATATTCACCATACGCCTTGTGGGCATTCACAGCATTGCGGAAACTTTCCCAATCGGAAGCCTCATAAACACGCTTCTTCAAAGCCAGTCTATTGTGGAGCAACACTTTATTTCCTTTCTGTACCAACGAACCTTCAAAATCGGCTCCCACTCCTTGCATGGTTTCATCCTTGGCGGCACTCACCAACTTGTATCCTGCCGGGAGCTGAATCGTTTCATCCAGTTCGACCAAACGGGAACAACCATCCTTGAAACCATACTTACGGTTTTCTACTGAAGTATCGATCCACATATAAGAACGTACCTGATTATAAAGGTTATTCATCACCATCGGACGGAAAAACATCTCGCCCTCTCCTCTCAAGGCATAATCGGGTATTTCATAACGAAAAGTGATTTTAATAGGTGCAGCCTGATAGTATTTGGGATTCTTTCCATAGTCTACACTCAACAATCTGGCTTTGGGAGAGATGGCCAACAGCTGACGTTCCATCGTGCTTTTCCATTCGCTCTGAAAGCCGGTGGTAAAGATGCGACGGATATTGCTGTCACTCTGTCCTTCGGCTGTAAGGGTAAAAGTACCGCGCAATGTACCATCTGCATCCAAGCGGTTGTCGGCCTTGATACGCACATAATGATTTTCGGGAGCCGAAACCGGAGTGATACACAAATCAGAACCTTCAGGTACACCCGGCAGATAGTTCTGCTGCTGTTCGGCACTGCTCCATAACTCGCGGCAGAAAGGAACCCATGTAGGATCGAGAGGCATATACGTCCCATTGCTCAGTTTCACCACTGCCACACAATGATTAAAATGGTCGGCAGGAATACTTTCTACCCGACTGCCTGCCATTGTCATGGCAGGATAAGCTTCGAAACCAGCCATGCGCAAGAACGAAATCTGTGTACCTGCTATATCTTTGCAGACTCCGCAACGATCAGTATAATTCATTTTAGTATTATGAAGTGTAAATCCTTCTCCTTTTCCCATCGAAATACCGGAATAGCGGATGTTATCTGCCACCCAATGAGTCAGCACAGCTATTTTTTCCATTTCGGTCTTCTTGCCTTTTATCAGTTCATCTACTTTTTTCTGTGCTTCGGGCAATGGATCAAAACTACCATAATCTTCGTTCACTTTATTGAACCACAACGATTTGTCTTTCCACTGGGGAGTGGTAGACATCATCAGTTTGGGAGCTGCATCGAAAAGGTCGACCATGTTTGGCTCTTTAGCGAAAGGCATCATATCATCCATCGCAAAGCTATATTTCTTGCGACCGTCTTCATAACGCATGGATGATGCGCACTCACCTTGATAGAACTGAAACTGAAGTTCCTTCTCCATCGGAATGCTTACTACATAAACTTTACGTACAGTAGGAGTGCTGCTCCAAAAAGGAACAATATCATAAAACTGTCCGCGCATAGGCGGAATAAAGCGTGATTCATCTTCATTACCGGCTGCAAGCAACGCATAGGTAAAGCCTTTCTTGGCTATTTCGTAATCCACAATATCACCCGGCTGCAAGGCGCCCACTTCAATCATGATTTGTCTTGCGCCCCAATAAATGGCACGGGCAGGAGCAGCATAATCACAGGTTTTCCTGACATCAAGTTCATCTACTTTTCCATTGGCACGATGGATGGTTATACGTTTAAATTCGGCATAAGCAGTCAAAGGGTCATAATCGTATTTAATCACCCGATTATCCACTGCTCCCCTCGGAGTCTGTACCTTTATCACTTTGCATACAGCAAACGACCCTTGTCCTGTAGGCTGGACAGATACCAATGTGCTATCCAACAATGTCACACAATCAGATGCTTCGTAAGTCTTCCCCTTCGCAGTCTGTTCATAAGGTTTCCAGCTTTGAGCCAATGACGTAGCCGAAACAAGAAGGCAGTAAAGGAGTGATACTGATAGTTGTTTTCTCATGTTTTTCACTTACATTTTATTTATAGAAACAAATGTAAGTAAAATCTTTGGAATTCATTTACTTCATGCTAAAGCAATTATCTTTTTTCCTACTTGAATACAACAAATAGTTACATCACCTTATTTAAATCAACAAATACTGTATTTGAAATATTTGAATGTTCACTCCGGATTTGAAGCTAGTTTTTAACCAATACTCCATTTCTCACCGAGAAATGTCCTCTTGGTTTTAAAGAAACGAGGCGTTGGTTTAAAAGAAACGCCCCGTTGGTTTTAAACCAAAAATAAGATTTCATAACCGTCTGATATACAACTTTTTGTAAAATGCACATAAACGCCCTTCAGAGCATTTTATTTTTCCCAACAAATAGATTAAAATTTAAAACTATATTTGGAGTGAAGTATGAAATATGTCTTTACATTTTAATTTTAAATCTCATGACTATAACTAAAGATGCCTATATTGGACAACGATTTACTAAAAGATCATCCTATCTTTGCGACATATATATCTGATTAAACAGTAAATATCATGAAAGAACCTTTTCAAATACCGACTTCCAAAGATATAGAGAATCTGATAGGAACAGACCTCTACGATGTATGGAACTCACTCTGCCAGTGCATCGAGAAGAGCTACGAAATGGAGCAACTTTGGAACCGTGGTGGCAAAGCATGGACGTATGAATACAAATACCGCAAAGGCGGTAAAACCCTCTGTGCTTTATATGCGAAGGAAAAGACTCTGGGATTTATGGTTATCTTGGGAAAAGATGAACGTGCCAAATTTGAAATTCAGCGGGGACAGTTTTCAAACGAGGTACAGATGATCTATGATGCAGCTACCACTTTCCACGACGGCAAATGGATCATGTTTGAATTAAAAGACACAAAACTATTCAATGATATGGAACGGCTTCTGCTTATTAAGCGAAAACCAAACAGAAAAGCAGAGTAAAGGAAGGAAAAGGAAGCTATTTTTTCATAGCTTCCGCTCTCATATCTTTAGGCATTTTCTCCAGTGCATACCAGTAAGCTGTACGAGGCATTGCAGAACGATGCTTCGTAACAAAATCGAATATCTCATTAATTTCTACGAGAACGATACGCCCATTCGCAGGCTACAACTGCTTCTTCCCAAAAGCCCGACTGCCACAGTTGCTCACACTATTGAAAAATATCCGGTTTAGATTCACCTTTTACCTCCTGCCAGGATACAAACATCCTTTTTGTATCTTTGCCGGATACAGAATAAGAATGAAAAGAGAAATCCTATATCAGAGGATAGCCGGTACCATCGCCTGGCAAACAGACACACTTTTCTATATATTAACAGGTACAGATATCCGGATAAATCAACATTTACGCACAGGAAATGAGATAAAGAGAGAGATAACAGTCAGAATACA